>Ga0335075_10000372_pt1 | contig 80779 bp, 66 predicted proteins | sample Lox_Sample_24_FD_206723 | JGI IMG/M metagenome (GOLD analysis project Ga0335075, IMG submission 206723) | Soil microbial communities from Loxahatchee National Wildlife Refuge, Florida, United States - Lox_Sample_2.4 | ecosystem: Environmental > Terrestrial > Soil > Wetlands | place: USA... | reverse complement strand
TACGAAGATGCGGCACGCACCGTACGCGAACAGGCCGCAACCCTGCGCTCACGGCGCACAGAGACCTTAAACCTGCTCGATGGCCTCGACCGCACGCTTGCCCAACCCATCGTCGCCGACCGCGACCAGCCCCCGTTTGCCCGCTGCACCCGCGACGGATTTGCCTGCCGCGCCGCTGACCTCGCCACATCTCACCCGCTCCGCATCACAGGCCGCCTGCGCGCCGGAGAACTCTGGACCGGATCACCCCTTCAGCCCGGCCAGGTCATCGAGATCATGACTGGAGCGCCCGTCCCCGAAGGGGCCGACTGCGTCCTCATGGTCGAGGATGCCGCCGTCAAAGCCGAGCACGTCGCTCCCACGCGAACCCTCCGGCCGGGCGAAAACATCGTCCCCACCGGAGCCGAGGCCCGCGCTGGAGCCACGCTCATCGAGCCGGGCACGCGTATCGGCCCGCAGCACATCGCCATGGCCGCCGCCTGCGGATACGAAACCGTCTCCGTCTACGCCAGACCGCGGGTGGCCATCCTTGCCACCGGAGACGAATTAGTCCCGCTCCACCAGCACCCGCTGCCCTATCAGATTCGCAACTCCAACAGCTATTCGCTCGCCGCCCAGGTCACTCGCTACGGAGGCCAGCCAATCCTTCACTCCGCCGTAGGCGACAGCCTCGAAGCCAGCGAAGCCGCCATCCGCGCCGCGCTCGACTGCGACCTGCTCATCCTCTCCGGCGGAGTCTCCATGGGAAAATACGACTTCGTGGAGCAGGCCCTCGCCAACCTCGGCGCCGAATTCTTCTTCACCGGAGCGCGCATCCAGCCCGGCCGCCCCATCGTCTTCGGGCGCCTGACGGCAGAAAGCCGCTACTTCTTCGGGCTCCCCGGCAATCCCGTCTCCACCCTCGTTACCTTTACCCTCTTCGCCGCGCCGTTATTGGCCGCGCTGTCGGGACAAAACCACCTCGGCCCCCACTTCGCGCAAGCCCAGCTCACCCAGACGATCGAGGCCAAGCCCAATCTCACCCGCTTCCTTCCCGCCTATCTCGAATCAAACGCCAAAGGAGCTACCATCCGCCCCATTCCCTGGCAAGGTTCCGGCGACCAGTCCGCCGCCGCCAGGACAAACTGCTTTCTGATCGTCCCCGAAAACCATAAACTCAATTTGGGTGAAACGGGAACCTTTCTGCAACTGTAACAAGCCCTGTACCCTACACCCTGTTCCCTATACCCTGTCGTTATGCTCTCCCATTACGACAAACGAGGCCGGCCCAGCATGGTCGACGTAAGCGGCAAGTCCGCAACGCACCGTACCGCCGAAGCGCGCGCCTTCGTAGCCTTGTCCTCCAGAGTCCTCAAGGCGCTGCCCGGCAACCCCAAGGGCAATCCCCTGGAGATCGCCCGCTTCGCCGGCATTCAGGCTGCCAAGCGAACCGCGGAGCTGATTCCTATGTGCCATCCGCTGCCGCTCACGCACATCGATGTGTCCACAAAGGTTGTCAAAGGAGGCATAGAGATTCGCGCCACAGCCGCAACCACCGCGCCCACGGGAGTAGAAATGGAAGCCCTCACCGCAGCTTCCATCGCCGCGCTCACCATCTACGACATGTGCAAGGCGCTCGACAAAGGCATCGTCATCCGCGAAGTCTTGCTCAAGAAAAAAACCGGAGGCAAAAGCGGCGACTACAAACGTTAGCTCTGGGTTGCGGAAGCCAGGCACACGCCAAACCACTCCCGTTCATCGGTCCAGCAGCGCTCCATCTGGAACCCGGCCCGCTCCACGATAGAAGCAATCTTCCCGGAAGTAAATTTGTAGCTGTTCTCTGTGTGAATCGTCTCCCCCTGCGCAAACCGCAGCTCCAGATCAAGCGACGGAACCGTAACAAACTGCGCAACCATGCTCTCAAGATGCATCTCAATCCTCGACCGCGCATCATTCCAGCGCGCCCGGTGCTGGAACAGTCGCGTGTTGAAGTTCGCGCCCAGCTCGCGGTTGATGCGAGTCAGGATATTTGCATTGAACTCCGCCGTCACACCCTCCGCATCGTCATAGGCCCGCAGCAGCGTCTGCGTATCCTTCACGCGATCCGCGCCCAACAGCAGCCAGTCCCCCGGAGCCAGCCTGCGCCGCACCTCGCGCAGCACCTCAATGGCATCGGCGGGCTCAAAGTTCCCTATGCTCGACCCGATATACAGCACCATCCGCCGTTGCCCGCCCGCCGGAATCTCCGCAATGCCCTTCGTATAATCCGCCACCCGCGAGGCCACAAGCACACCCGGAACTTCGGCCTCAAGATGAGCCTGCGCCGCCGCCAGCGCGCTCTCTGAGACATCGATAGGCACATAATCCACCGTGCCCTGCCTGCGCACAGCGGCGCTCAACAACAGCCCGGTCTTCGCCGCCGTGCCCGCGCCCAGTTCGGTCATCGTGAGCCTGCGGTCACCGGCATATTCCATGATTTCATCGGCGTATCGCGCAAAAATCCCGCGCTCCGTGCGCGTCAGATAATACTCCGGAAGCTGCGTAATCGCCTCGAACAGCCGCGACCCCGCCTCGTCATAAAACAGCCAGGGCGAAAGCGTCTTCGGCGTCGCCGTAAGTCCGCGATAAACCTCCGCACCCACCGGAGTATATGCCGCTTCCGGCAAGGTCAGAGTCGAAGAAAGTGTGTGCATGAAGTGGGCCCGATTACTCCTGTCGTTTGGCCAGACGCACTCCGCTGAACTGCCAGCGCGACGCAGGCTGGAAAAAGTTTCGATACGTGCTGCGTAGGTGCGACGCCGGAGTCACCGCCGATCCGCCCCGCAGCACCATCTGGTTGCTCATAAACTTGCCGTTGTACTCGCCCAGCGCGCCCGGCGGCGGCGCATAGCCCGGATACCCCAGATACGCGCTCGCCGTCCATTCCCACACATCGCCGAACATCTGCTGCAATCCGCTCCCAGCCCTTGCCGCTATAGGATGCAGATTCTCCGACTCCAGCAAATTGCCCTCAACCGAAAGCCCGTCCGCGGCAATCTCCCACTCCGCTTCCGTCGGCAACCGCTTTCCCATCCAGCGCGCAAACGCGTCAGCCTCGTAATAGCTCACATGGCAAACCGGAGCCACAAGCATCTCGCGCAAATCGACCGCGCCGCGCAGCGTAAACACCCGCCATTCGCCTTCTTCTTCAAACCAGTACAGCGGAGCACGCCATCCCTGCGTCCTCACAGTGTCCCACCCATCCGAGAGCCACAAGTCCGCGCGCTCATAGCCTCCGCCGCGAATAAAGTCGAGATACTCGCCGCAGCTCACCAGCCGCGAAGCCATCTCGAACGGCTTGAGATACACCTTGTGCCGGGGCTGCTCATTGTCAAAGCAAAAGCCATCCCCCCCATAGCCGATCTCCGCCAGTCCGCCCTCATGCCCGATCCACTCGACTGACGCAGCCTTATCGGCAACCGGCAGCGACCCTTCGCAGTAAGCCGGACGCAGCGGATTCGACCAGAAGGCATTTTTGATGTCGTAAGCCAGCAGTTCCTGGTGCTGCTGCTCGTGATGCACACCCAGCCTGACGCGGCGCTCCACCTCATCCGGCACGCCGTCTTCAATCCAGCGCTCCATCGCCGCATTCACATGCCTGCGATACGCAAGAATCTCCTCCAGCGAAGGCCGCGAGAAGGAAGCACGCAGCTTCTTCACCGGCTGCTCCGACACCGCGTTGTAATAGCTGTTAAAGAGCCACTGAAAATCCGGATGAAACGGCTCGTAATCGGGCTGAAACTCCGACAGCACAAAGGTCTCGAAGAACCATGTCGTATGCGCCAGGTGCCACTTGGCAGGGCTCGCCTCCGCGCACGACTGCACCATCATATCTTCGGGGGAAAGAGGCTCACAAAGCCCCTCTGTCTGTTGCCGCACGCTACAAAAAAGCCGCCCCAGGTCTGACTGTCCCGGGCCCGAATCCGGACCCGCCTCCCGGCCTGCGGGCAGCGCATCGATCAAAGTCTTCCTCAAAGCGTGATCCCCCTCTACTAGAGGCTGTCATGCCGCGTTTGTGTTGCCCGAAGGCTGTTTACGCCGTCCCATGATACCGGAACCAGGTGAAGCCAGTTCTCTATCCGATGAAAACCCGGAGCAGAAGTTACAGAAATTCTTCCGCCTGCATCCCGGCAACCGCTTCCGCCGTCTATCTTGCAGAGCCACTGCCCAGCCTGAGAGATACTGGTTTCGCCATGAAATCGCTCCTTCGCATCGCTGTTCCGGTCCTCGCAACCACCCTCGTCCTGCCTCAGTTCCACGCGGTCGCGTTATCCGCCGCGCCGCCTCCGCAACAGGACCAGCAGCAGGGCGGAGGCATGGGCGACTTTCAGGACCACAGCGTCCGCGGCGACGTCACCGCCATCTCAGGCAATACCATCACCGTGAAAACCGAAGAGGGCGAAACCTACACTGTCGCCACCGGCCCCAACACCCGCTTTCGCAAACAGCGCGACCTCATCAAAATCACCGACGTCCACGTCGGAGACATGATCGCCGCCATCGGCGAAAAAGATCCCAAAGCCAAAACCCTCGGCGCGGTCTTTGTCGTGGTCATCGACAAAGCGCAGTATGAGCAGATGCGCGCTGACTTCGGCAAAACCTGGACCACAGGCGTCGTGCAGTCCATTGACGGAACCAACATCATCATCAAGCGTCCCGATAACGTCACCCAGACCATCGCCGTCGATGAAAATACCTCCTTCCGCGAGCACCGTCAGGACATCACGCTTCCCGACATCAAGGTGGGAGACAACCTAACCGCGCGCGGCGCGCTGCAGAAGGGATCTTTTCTCGCAACCATGGTGAATGTCGGCAGGCGCGGCTTTGGTGAAGGCGGAGGTGGATACCGCTCTCACACCGCGCCAGATTCCGCTCCCGGCGCAAATGCGCCACAGCCCAACAACTGACCCACACTATGCTGAGCCTCAAACTCATTCTTCCGCTCCTGCTGGCCGTGTCTCAGATCACAGCGCCCGCTCTGCTGCGCGCGCAGGCTGCCGCGCCTCCCGCGGCAACCGCAGCTCCTGCACCTGCGCCCGCACCTGCATCTGCACAAAGCGGAGGCATCATCCACGGTACCGTCAAATCCGGAACCATCCCCCTGCCCGGCGTCACCATCACGGCTGAAAATACGCTCACAGGAAAGAAGTACTCCACTACCACCACAAATACCGGCGCCTACAGCATGACCATCCCTCGCAGCGGGCGCTACGTCGTGCGCGCCCAGTTCGCCGCCTTCGCCGAACTCACGCAGGAGGCCTTGCTCAACGCCACATCGCACGATCGTCAGGTAGACTTCTCCCTCGTTCTCGCCTCCCGCGCCGCGCAGCAGGAACAGCAGCAGGAGCGTGCCGAGCAGGCCAGTCAATACTCCGGCCGCGGCACGCAAAGCCTCTCGCTCACCGGGGCCGCATCCGACCTCATCGCCGCGGCATCCGGCAGCGAAGCCGGATCGGAAGCCCAGCTTCCCTCGCTCGCCGGCAACAGCGACTTCTCCAGTGAGTCCGTAGCCGTAGCCGGACAAACCGGCTACACCAGCCCTCTCGCTGGCATCGACTTCGGCCAGCGCCTCGAATCCGGCGGTGCCGACGCCTCAAGCTCCGGGGAAAGCGGCGGTGGCTCCGGCGGGGGTGGCGGTAGAGGAGGCTTCGGCGGCGGTCGAGGCGGCGGTGGCGGCGGCTTTGGGGGAGGAGGAGGAGGAGGACGCGGCTTCGGAGGACGCGGCAACTTCCGCCACTTCAATCCCAATCAGCCACATGGATTCCTCTCTTGGGACGGCGGCAACTCCGCGCTCAACGCCGAGCCCTTCGCCATCCGCGGCCAATCCGTCAACCAGCCAGCCTATGCATCCAATGAGTTCCGCGCGGTCATCCTCGGCACACCCTACATTCCCCATCTCCTCGAACATGACACGCACGACTTCATGTTTCTCATGCTCTCCGGCCAGCGTTCGTCCAAACCGTTCAACGAATACGGAACCGTCCCCACGGCCGCCGAGCGCAGCGGCAACTTCCAGGACCTGACCACCCAAAACGGCCAGCCCATCACCATTTATGATCCCGGCTGCTATCCCGGCGATCCCAACGCGGGTCAGCCCTTCCCCAATAACACCATCTTCAGCCAGTGCCTCTCCCCGGAGGCCTCAAAGCTCCTCAACTATATCCCCGCGCAGAACCTGCCCGGCCAGTTTCAGAACTACCGCCAGATCTCCACCGCGCAAACCAATACCACACGCATCGGCGCGCGCTTCATCCACAACTTCGGCGGAGGGGGCAACACCGCCGCCCTCGGCAACTTCATCCGCCAACGCCTCGGCATGGCCAGCCAGGGACTCCATCAGAACATGAACGCCAACTTCAACTACAGCCACGCCGCCAGTGACAACCTCAACATCTTCCCCGGCCTCGGCGGCAAATCGCAGAGCCATGACTACTCGCTGGCCCTCGGCTACTCCATCAGCAAAAACCGCCTCTCCAACAACCTCAATCTCAACTGGAACCGCGACAACACCCAGGCCACCAACTACTTCACCAGCGCCGCCGATGTAGCCAGCCAGATCGGCCTCAACGGCCTGCCGACCAACCCTCTGCTCTATGGCCTCCCCGACATCACCCTCAATCAATTCACCAGCATCACCGAGCAACAACCCAGCTTCCGCACCAACCAGACCCTCACCCTCTCCGATTCCCTCTCCTGGATTCACAAGAAGCACAACTTCAAGTTCGGAGCCGACATCCATCGCGTCCATCTCGACCTGCTCGGCGAAACCAACTCTACCGGGACTTACACCTTCACCGGCTTCTACACCGAGGCGCCCGGCACGAATCCAAACGCGCCCACTGGCGAAGCCACCACCGGCTCCTCGCTCGCCGATCTAATCCTCGGCATGCCACAGCAGACCAGCCTGCAGGCCCCGTATCAAAAGTCCTACCTGCGCGAGAACATCATCGACGGCTATGCACTCGACGACTGGCGAGCACTGCCCAATCTCTCCATCAACGCCGGACTCCGCTACGAATACTTCTCGCCTTACTCCGAAAAATACGACCGGCTCGCCACCCTCGATACCGGAGATGACTACACCAAAGTGGCGACGGTAACTCCCAACACCATCGGCCCTTACAGCGGAAAATTTCCGCGCACCCTGGTAGAGCCGGAGAAAACCGACTTCTCCCCCCGTATCGGACTCGCCGTGCGCGCCTTCGGCCAAACCGTCTTCCGCGCTGGCTATGGCATCAATTACACCAACGGCCAGTACGAAAAATTCGTGCAGAACTTCGCCTTCCAGCCCCCTTACGCCGACGTGCAGACGAACGAAAACACCAGCGGAGTCACGCCCATCGTCACCCTCGCCAACGGCTTCCCCGCTCCGCAGAACGAAGGCAACTACGCTGTCAACAAAAACTACCGGCTGCCCTACGTGCAGGTCTGGTTCCTTGACGTGCAGCACACGCTTCCGCTCGGTATCGTCATGAACGTCGGGTACAACGGCTCCAAAGGAACCCGTCTCGATATCGTGGACGCCCCCGGCCGCACCGCAACCGGCTCGGTCAGCGGCATCCTTTACGACTACGACAACGACGTCGCCTTCTCCAACTTCAACGCCCTCGCCGTGCGCCTCCGCAAGCGTATGCAGGACGGCATCGCCGTCGGCGCCACCTATACCTACTCTCACTCCATCGACAACGCCACCTCCATCGGCGGCAATGGCGGAACCTCCGTAGGAATCGCGCAGAACTGGCAAAACCTGCTCGCCGAGGAATCCAATTCCAGCTTCGACGTCCGCCACAAAGTCAACGGATACTTCGTCTACGAGCTGCCCTTCGGCCCCGACGCCCACTACCTCACCAGCGGCAACATCCTTTCCAAATCGCTCAACGGTCTCTCCATCTCCGGAAGCTTCGACTTCGCCACTGGCAATCCCCTCACGCCGAATTATGAAGCCGCCATCCTCGATGTAGCCCGCGGCAGCACCGGATCGCTGCGCCCCGACCGCGTACCCGGCGTCTCTCTCACCTCCGGTGGAGGCTCGCTCAACAACTGGTTCAACAAAGCCGCCTTCACCACCCCCGCAGGCACTTACGGAACCGCCTCGCGCCTCTCCATCCCTGGCCCCGGAACCGTCTCCACCGACGTCGCGCTCTCCAAAACCCACCGCTTCGGCGAAATGAAAACCCTCGAAGTCCGCGCCACCATCGACAACTTCTTCAACACCGTCCAATACTCGGGGGTGGACAGCACGCTCGGCTCCGGAACCTATGGCGAAGTCACCTCAGCCGCGGCCATGCGCCAGTTCACCTTCACGGCGCGCTACCGATTCTAAGGAGGTTGCCCATGCGAAAAATAATTAACCTCGTCATCGCGCTCGCGCTCGCAACCTTCGCCGCGCACGCGCAACAGCAGCCCTCCACCACGCAATCCCAGTTCACGCTCAAGGTCAACAGCGACCTCGTCCTCACCAACGTCGTCGTGCGCGATAAAAAAACCGGCGAGATCGTCCGTGGACTCACCGCCAACGACTTCACCATCCTCGAAAACGGCAAGCCGCAACACATCTCCACCTTCGACTTCGAAAGCGTCGATCAGGCCGCCCAGTTAAATGAGGCCACGATCAACGGCCAAATCCGCGGCCAGTCCGGACAAAGCATCTTCAACGCAAAAACCGGAGTCGCATCTCCTCAGGACCTCCGCGACCACCGCCTCATCGTCCTCTTCTTCGACCTCACCTCCATGCAGCCCGAGGACATCGAGCGCTCCCAGGACGCCGCCCGCAATTACATCAACCATCAAATGCAGCCCGCCGACATCGTCGCCGTCGTCTCGCTCGACACGGATCTCTCCCTCGATCAGGACTTCACGCAGAACAAGCAACTGCTCCTCAATGCCATCAACAGCTACTCCGGCGCATCCGCGCAAGGCTTCGCCCCCGGAGCCACCAGCACCACCAATCAGGTCGAAGACGCAACCTCCTTCACCGCCGACGAGAGCGAATACAACGACCTCAATACCGATCGCGAACTCTTCGCCATCGCCTCCATCTCCAAATCTCTCGCCTACATCAACGAGAAGAAATCCATGCTCTACTTCTCCGGCGGAATCCAGCGCGACGGCATCGAGAACCAGGCCTCCCTGCGCTCCGCCATCAACTCCGCCGTCCGCGCCAACCTCTCCATCTATAGTGTCGATACCCGCGGTCTCCAGGCCATCATGCCCTTAGGCGACGCCTCCACCGGCAGCCTCCGCGGAGCCAACGGCTACAACGGCACCTCGCTGCAAAACAACCTCGACTCCAACTTCAATACCCAGGAAGTCATGGCCACACTCTCCTCCGATACCGGAGGCAAGGCCTTCTTCGACTCCAACGACTTCTCGCCAGCCTTCCTGCGCATCCAGCACGACACCTCTGCCTACTACGTTCTCGGCTTCCGCTCCACCGACCCGCGCCGCGACGGAAGCTACCGCCGCCTCAGCATCAAAATCAACCGCCCCGGCCTCAAGCTTGAATACCGCCCCGGCTACTACGCCCCCGCCGACTTTAAGCACTCCAACAGGGAAGACCGCGAACAGCAGCTCGAAGACCAGCTCGCCAGCGATCTCCCCGCGACCGACGTAGCCGTCTACCTTCAGGCCTGGTACTTCCGCACCGACCCCACCCACTACTACATCCCCGTCTCCATCGTCGTCCCCGGCTCCCAAATCCCCTTCGTCAAGGGCGGAGACAAGGACAAAGCCACGCTGGACGTCATCGGCGAAGTCAAAGACTCCGCCGGCCATGTCATCGGACAGGCCCGCCAGACCGTCAAGCTCAACATCAATCAGTCCGAGCAGGTCCGTCAGAAAAACGTCCAGTATACGACCGGTTTCAACCTCCCCATCGGCAAGTACCACCTCAAATTCGTCGTCCGCGAAAACGAAACCGGACGCATGGGCTCCTTTGAGACCGGAATCGACGTCCCCGACCTGCGCAAATTGCCGCTGAAAATGAGCTCTGTAGTCCTCGCCAGCCAGCAAATCCCCGCGCCCAAACATGACGACAACCCCATGGTCCGCAACGGAGAAGAGCTGGTCCCCAATCTCCCGCACGTCTTCCGCCAGAACCAGCACCTCTACTTCCTCTACGAGGTCTACTCGCCCGATCAAAAGCCGAAGACCAACGTGCTCACCAGCATCGAATTCCTCAACGGAAGCACCAAAGCCTTCGAAACCCCGCTCGTCCAGGCAACCCAGCTCAACGAACCCGACCGCAAGGCCATCGCCTTCCAGTTCAACGTGCCCCTGAGCGGTCTAAAACCCGGCCAATACACCTGCCAGATCAACGTAATCGACGACACCGCAGGCAGCTTCAGCTTCCCAAGAACCGCAATCCTCATCCACCCATCAGCAGTAACGCCAACACCACCACCAGCCTCTGCCCAGAAACCCGCATCGGGAAGCTGAGAAGGAGTTTCAGGCCTCGTCGTGCGTATCGTCGTCATCGACGATACGCCACGGACAATTCCTGCACCCGGACTCACAACAATAACCGCGCTTCAAATGGTAAGCCGCAGTAAACACCAGATACGGCCCCTCCATCACATAATCCTCGCCCTCAACCAAGGGTTGTGACGGCTCAGGCAAGCGCACCGCCCTCAGCTACCGCAGCAAACGGTAATACCCCAGCCGAAACCGTAGCATTTGAATCATCTTCCACCTTCTCCATGGAATTTGTAACCGTATAAGTAACAATTCGGCCCGGAACCGCCGCCTCGCGCTCACCAGGAATCACCACCCCAACCAGGTTCATAGGATCAGCCGCGGAATAAGTAACCGTATCGGTTACACAATCCCGCCCCCGCATCGCCCGCAATCCTTCCAGAGCCTCTGGCAAAGCAAACTGCTCGCCGCTAAATCCCGAAACAAACCGCCCACCGCGCACCGACCCCCGAGCCTCCATCCGCCGAAACATCCCCAGCAGCTCGCGCCACTTCGGCATCGCGGTTTCCCGCTCCATCAAATCGCGAAACACCACGCCATACCGCCGCAGCAGCACCCCGCACGCCGACTCCACCGCCGCCTCGCGCCACACCGCGCTCTGCTCCGCAGCATCCGGCCCGCGCATCATGCTCCAACGCCCCACTGAAGGCCGTGAAGCCTTCCTCATACCCGAAGGCGAAGCAAACATCTGCTTCCGTCGCGGATCCACCAGCACCCGCAGGCTGTCAAAACCATCCGCCGTCACCAGCCCCGCCGCCACCAGCTCCCAAAGCGCGCGGCTCACATCGCTTGCGGAGACCCCCAGCGCCCGCGCCAGATCGCCTGGAAACATCGCCCCGCGCTCACCCAGATACGACCGCGCTCGGTTCGCCAGCTCGCTCAGCGAAGCCGTCAAATACGTCTCCGGAATTTCCCGCTGTGCCAGACACAAATCCATCCACAGCGCCTCTTCGCGCACGAAAAACGTAATCGGAGCCATCCCCGTCGGGACAATCCGCTTCGGCCCGCCGCTCTCGATCGACGCAAACGCCGGATGCGGCGAAATCCGCCCCCAGCCCACCACACCTGTGAGCGTCAGCGCATCCAGCCAGCGCGGATCATAATTTGCAACACGCTGCGGCAATAGAGACCGCTCCCACTCCACCGCCGGAGCCTCAAACCCCTCCAGCCCGCGAATCGCCTCCAGCAATCCACCCTCGCCCGTCAACTGCCGCCGCGCCGCCAGGTGCTGCCACTCCAACGCAAACCGCATGTATACCGCCGGAGTCACCGCCTCCACCTGCTTCCGCAGCGAGTGCAGCGTCGATTTATGAATCCGCTGCAGCAGCCGACGCTCGCACCACTCCACATCCGCATCGGCAAGATCGCCTGCCGCCCCCTCAAACACCCCACGCAGAACCGTCCCCGCCATCTCCAGACGAAGCATCTGCTTCCAAACCTCACCCGCACTCACGCCCAGCCGCTCCGCCAGCCCGCACGAAGTTACCGGACCCAGCACCGCCATCCATCCCTGCACCGCCTTGCGCAAAACATCGTCCGCAGCGGTCAGCACCGCCGGAACCCGCGTCACCTCCGCAGCAAACTCCACAGCAGGCCAAAGCAGCCGAACCTCCTCCACACGCTCCGCGGCCAGCCAATACGCGCGCCCTCCCATCAAAGCAACAACGGTTCGCCCGCGCATCGCCAGTGACTCAAACCACTCAGCCCACTCCGCAAACTCCACCGGAACCACCACCAGCGAACACAGCAGATCATGCAGTTCATGCTCATCGCGCACGTCCGGCCATATCTGCGCTCGCACCTCCGCAATTGCCTCCGGAGACAGCCGTCCCGCTTCACCCAGCGCCGCATCCGGAAGCCGCCCGCGCATCGCCACCGCCCGCGCCCGCCGCTCCTCAAGCGGTGCGTCATCGAGATACGCGTACGGATTCGCATTCAGAATCTCGTGAGCAAACACCGAAGGCGTCGTCGTATCCACCGCCAGGCACTGGATGCGCCCCGCATCCATCGCCGTCAGCACTTCGATCAACCCATCAAGGTCCATCGCCTCGCCCAGCACATCCTTCATCACCTCGCGAATCAGCGGATGATCCGGAATCTCGATGTCGCCCTCAACATTCTCCTGGCACGCCGCCACCTGCGGAAACACGCTCGCCAGCAGATCATCCGAGCGCGTCCGCTGAACCTGCGGCGGAACCTTTTTCCCCCTCTGAAAGCGCAGCAGCTGCAAACTCCGCCCCGCGTCCCACCGCCACCGCGCCTTAAAAATCGGAGAAGCCAGCGAAGCCTGCTCCAGCAGCTCCGTCACCGTCTGCACCGTCAAAAAATGAAACACATCGCTCAGGGGAAAGCTATGCTGCTCCGCCAGCGAAATATTCAGCCCGTTATCCGTAGCCGCCGCCTGCAGCTCAAAATTAAATCCGCGGCAGAACCGCTTTCGCAGCGCCAGCCCCCACGCCTTGTTGATTCGCCCGCCAAACGGAGCATGCAGAATCAGCTGCATCCCACCGCCTTCATCAAAAAACCGCTCCGCAACAATGGTCTGGAGCGAGGGCACCGCCCCCAGAACCGCGCGCCCCGCGACCACATATGCAATCATCTGCTCCGCGCCCGCATCGTCCACCGCGCACTCGCGCTTCAGCCACGCCACCGTCTCCGCCACTGCGGGATCTGTTTGGCTCACAAACCCCGACTCAACCTCGCGCGTCCGTCGGTCAATCTCCAGCCGCAGCGCCGACACAAACTCCGACAGCTCCCGCGTCCGCTGCGGAGCCTCGCCCAGCCAGAACGGCACGGTCGGCGGCTCGCCATGTGCATCTTCCACCAGCACGCGTCCGCCATTCTCCACGCGTTGCACGCGCCAGCTCGAATTCCCCAACAGAATCACGCTGCCCGGCGGCGTCTCCACCGCAAAGTCCTCATCCAGCGTCGCAATCTGCACGCCCTCCGGCTGCAGAATTACCGGCAGTAGCGCCGTATCCGGAATCGCCCCGCCATTCGTCACCGCCGTAATCCGCGCCCCGCGTCGCCCCTGGATGCGCCCCTGCACGCGGTCCCGCAGCAGATAAGCCCCGAACCGCCCCCGGCTTGCCTCGACCCCGTCCGTTAGCAGACACAGCGCCTCATCAAACTCCTCCCACGTCAAATCCCGATAAGGATGCGCCCTTCGCAGCACATCAAACAGCTGCCGTTCCTCCCACGGCTCCGCCGCGCATGCCGCCACCATCTGCTGCATCAGCACATCCAACGGCTTCTCCGGAATTTCCAGCCGGTCCAGCACGCCGCTCCGCATCGCACGAATCGCTGCCGCGTTCTCCATCAGGTCATCGCGCGTCGTGACAAAAAACCTGCCTTTAGGCGTTGCGCCGCGCCAGTGTCCCGCACGCCCCACGCGCTGCATCGCCACCGCAATCGCGCGCGGAGAATTCACCTGGCAAACCAGATCAATAAAGCCAATATCAATGCCCAACTCCAGCGAAGCCGTCGCCACCAGCATCCGAATCTCGCCGTCCTTCAGCCGCCGCTCCGCCTCCAGGCGTAGCTTTCGCGAAAGCGATCCATGGTGCGCCGCCACCTGTCCTGCGCCCAGCCGCTCACCCAGTGCAAACGCCACCCGCTCCGCCATCTTCCGCGTGTTCACAAACACCAGTGTCGAGCGATGCCCCATCGCGAGTTCCGCCAGCCGCTTGTACACACTCTCCCAGATCGCATAGGAGGCAACGGAGCTCAGCTCGTCCGACGGCACCTCAACTGCCAGATCCAGATCACGCCGCTGCCCCGCCTGGACAATCTGCACTTCAGCTGCGCGCTCGCCGCCCAAAAACTCCGCCACCAGCTCAATCGGATTCTGTGTCGCCGAAAGCCCAATCCGCTGCGGAGCCGTATGCCCCGTAATCAAATCCGCCGCATTCAGCCGATTCTCCCCGCGCACCAACGCATCCAGCCGCTCTAGAGTCAGCGCCAGATGCGATCCGCGCTTGTCATCGGCCATCGCGTGAATCTCATCCACGATCACCGTGCGCACATGCCGCAAATTCTGCCGGCTCTTCTCCGAGGTCAAAAGAATGTACAGCGACTCCGGCGTCGTCACCAATATGTGCGGCGGATCCTTCAGCATCGCTCGCCGCTCCTTCGGCAGCGTGTCGCCCGTGCGCACACCCGCGCGAATCTGCGGACACAAATACCCGCGCTCCAGCGCCAACTGCTGAATCTCCCGCAGCGGAGCCTCAAGATTTTTCTGGATATCGTTCGAAAGCGCCTTCAGCGGCGAAATATAAACCACCTCAGTCGCGCACTCCAGCCGCCCGTCAATCGCCTGCCGCAGCAGCGCATCAATCGCAATCAAAAACGCCGCCAGCGTCTTGCCTGAACCCGTAGGCGCCGAAATCAGCGCGGGCCTTCCCGCCAGAATATGCGGCCAGCCCAGATCCTGCGGCTCTGTAGGCGTTGAGAACCGCCGCATAAACCATTCCTGCACCACCGGATGCGCCCAGCGCAAACCCTCCGGCACAGTCTCGAATTCAGGAACCACCGCGGACAGCATGCGGCTATTCTAAGCCTGTCTTCGCCTCATCTTTGCCTCAATCGTTTAGCAATTTCCGTCTGTACAATAAGCGAGGCTCTCGACACTTATCCCTGATTGCTTTCCGACCATGCCGCAAATCCCAGCCAGGCAGAACCACAGCAGCCCGCTCTCGGCTGCCCCCTTATCAAAGGCATTCTCCGCTCCCTGGATCATCTTCTGGGCCGGACTCCTCGTCCGCGTCCTCTACATCACCCTCGGACACACCTACCGTTTCCGGATCTTCGAGGATCACTTCACCTTCGGCTACGAAATGGCCCGCGTCGCCCGCGCCCTGGTCACCGGATACGGCTACGCCGATCCCTTTAATGGACACACCGGCCCCACCGCCTGGGTTCCGCCCCTCTATCCACTGCTCATCGCCGCCGTCTTCAAGCTCTTTGGGGTCTACACCGCGCTCTCCGCATGGGCCATCCTCACCTGCAACAGCGTCTTCTCCGCCGCAACCTCTCTCTTCGTCTACGAAATCGCGGCCCGTTGCTACAACCGCAAAGTCGCGCTCTGGTCCGCATGGATCTGGGCGCTCTACCCCGCCGCCATGCAGTACGCCGTGCGCTGGGTATGGGAGATGTCTCTCTCCACCATGCTCCTCACCGCCGCCATCGCGCTCGCCGTGCGCATGCGCGGCATCGGAGAGCCCCCCAATGATCAAACGCAGCAGACCACAAGGCGGTGGCTCCTTTTCGGCTTTCTATGGGGACTCATCGGCCTCTCCAACTCCACGCTGCTGCTGTTTCTGCCCGCCTGCGGGCTTTGGGTTCTGGCCGGAGCAGGCCACAAAGCCCCTGCCCTCCGCCGCGCCATCGCCTCCGGACTCATCTTTATAGCCGTAGTCGCACCCTGGATGATCCGCAACGCCCGCACCTTCCGCGCCTTCATCCCGTTCAGAAGCAACTTCGGCGCCGAGCTCTACATGGGCAACAATCCTGAATCGATGGGAATGCCCTGGGGCAAGACCCTCAACGGAGAAGATCAGGTCCGCCTCTATACCAAACTCGGCGAGCTGCGCTATGTGCGGCAGCGGGGAGACCTCGCCAAGGCCTGGATCCGCAGCCATCCCGCCCGTTTCGCCGAGCTCTCCCTCAAACGCTTCTACTTCTTCTGGAGCACCGTGCCCCATCCCGCCACCAACCACGAATTCCTCGTCTTCGTGCGCGACGTGAACTACTGCATCCCCAACATCCTGGCCATCCTCGGCCTCGCGCTCTCGCTTCGCCGGCGAACGCCCGCCGCCTATCTCGTTCTGTGGGCCTTCATTCTCCTGCCCTTTACCTATTACTTCGTAACTGCGGGCGCACGCTTCCGCCATCCGCTTGAACCGCTCATCGTCATCCTCAGCGTCTTCCTCTTCCAGTCCGTGCAGCCAAGACGTACCTGAACCGGTTCGTTGCGTCTTCTTCAACACTTCATTAGCCTTAAACCCATATGCCTCAAGTTCTCATCACTGGCGGATCCGGCTTCTTCGGCGGAATCCTCAAACGCCGTTTGCTGGCCGAAGGTTTCTCCTGCGTGAACCTCGACCTTGTCCCCGATTCCGACACGCATCCGCAGCTCAGCAGCATTCAGGGCGATCTGCGCGACAAGAACCTCCTCGCCAGCCTCTTCCGCGACCATCAGATCTCCGGCGTGATGCACTGCGCCGCGCTGCTCGCGCACGGCTCCATGGACGAGCGGGATCTCTGGACCTCCAACGTCGACGGCACCCGCAACCTCGCCGACGCCTGCCGCGCGTCCGGCGTCCGCAAGCTCGTCTTCACCTCCACCAACTGCCTGTGGGCCTCGAACGTCGGCCACGCCATTCGCGAGGACGAGCCGCCCGCTCCCATCGAAATCTACGGACGATCCAAGCTCGCCGGCGAGCAGGTTCTCGCCGAATACAGCGATCTTCAGACCGTCATCCTCCGCTGCCCCACCATCATCGACAGCGGACGCCTCGGCCTGCTTGCCATCCTCTTCGAGTTCATTCAGGAAGGAAAAAAAATCTGGGTCGTAGGCGACGGCGGCAACTGCTACCAGTTCGTCTACGCGCAGGACCTCGCCACCGCCTGCATCCTGGCCATGCAATACGATGGCTCCGGAATCTTTCACGTCGGCTCCGACAACGTGCGCCCCCTCCGCGAAATCTACCAGGCCGTCATCGACGCCGCGCACAGTCGCTCCCGCGTCGCATCCCTGCCCAAAGGCCCTGCCATCGCCGCCATGAAGCTCGCGCACCTCCTCAAAATCTCACCGCTCGGCCCGTATCATTACCAAATGATCGCCGAAGACTTCGCCTTCGACACCGCCAGGATTCGCGAAACCCTCGGCTGGCGTCCTACCCTGTCCAATGAAGAGATGCTCACCCGCGCCTACAGCTACTACGCAAAGCAGCGCGACGAGATTCACGCCCGCCAGAACGTCTCCGCCCATTCCAAACCCGCATCCATGGGTGTCATCCGCCTGCTGAAGTGGATATCCTGAACAGAACCGCATGACCAGCGCGCCAGCCGGAAAGAAATTCTTCGCCGCCCACAACCCCTGGCTGATCTTGTGGGCCGCCTTCCTCGTCCGCGTCCTCTACATCACCCTCGCGCACACATACCGCATCCGGCCCTTTCAGGATCACTTCCAGTTCGGCTGGGAGATGGGCCGCGTAGCCCGCGCCCTCGCCACCGGCTACGGCTACGCCGACCCCTTCGTCGGCCACACCGGACCCACCGCCTGGGTTCCGCCCCTCTATCCATGGCTGCTGGCCGCGGTCTTCAAGCTCTTCGGCGTCTACACCGCGCTCTCCGCCTGGGTCATCCTCGTCATCAACAGCCTCTTCTCCGCCGCCACCGCGCCCCTCATCTATCGCATCGCCGTGCGCTGCTACAACCGCAAGGTCGCCGTGTGGTCCGCGTGGCTCTGGGCGCTCTATCCCGCCGCCATGCAGTATGCCGTCCGCTGGGTGTGGGATATGTGCCTCACCGCCTTCCTCTTCACCTGCGTTCTAGCCCTCGCCCTGAAAATGCGAGGCATCGGCGATCCACAGCCCCAGCAGACCCGGCAATCCACAACCCAGTGGCTGCTCTTCGCCCTGCTCTGGGCCCTCATCGCCTACTCCAACCCGTCGCTCCTGCTCTTCCTTCCCGTCTGCGGCATCTGGATCCTCCTCGCCGCGCGCCCTCTCACCACAGGCTTCAGGAATGCAACTCTCGCCGGACTCCTCTTCCTCGCCCTCCTCGCGCCGTGGACCATTCGCAACTACCGCGTCTTTCACACCTTCGTCCCCATGCGCGACAACTTAGGTGCAGAGCTGGAAGCCGCCAATGGTCCCGGCTCCAACGGCCTGGAAGTGACGGCAGCCACCCTCCCGCTCGTAGCGCGCGTCCCGCAAACCATGCTCTACAAATCGCTCGGCGAGATCCGCTATGTCCAGCTCGAAGGCAAAGAGGCCCACGCCTACATCGCCGCGCACCCCGTTCATTACCTGCTCATCTCGCTCAAGCGCTTCTATTTCTTCTGGGTCAGCGTCCCCCACCCCGTCGAGCATTCCCCGTTCAACGAGTTCTTCCGTGAACTGAACTACTGCTTCCTCTCGCTCACCGGAATCCTCGGCCTCGCGCTCTCGCTCAAGAACCGCGTTCCTGCCGCCAGGCTGTTCGCATGGGCCTTCCTGCTGCTGCCGGTCACCTATTACCTCATCATTGCGAACGCTCGCTACCGCCATCCCCTGGAGCCGCTCATCACCATCTTCTCCGTCTATCTCTTCCAATCAACCGCGCCGCGCAGATCTAAAGTATCGTGAGGATTCAGGAGAACCCTCGCCATGATCCTTCGTAATCGAACCCTGTGGCTCGCCATCGCTCTCGCCTTCTTCGCCGGTTGGAATGCCAGCCAGTGGCGCACCCAACGCCTTCAGCCCGTCCACGCACAAAGCGACACGCCAACCCTCTACCAGATGCACGATCTCTCCGGCCAGAACGCGCTCACCCTCTACTACGCTGACTCGCAGACCATCTACGTCTACCCCAACGTTGCCGTCGGCAACAGCTATCTGGGCTGCGCCTTCTCCTTCAAGCTGGGCAAGCCGGGCGAGCCCATCCGTCGCGAGCAATGCCCGCTCACCACATTGAAATAAAAAATAATCCCCTCGTCGGCAATCCGCGATGGGTGATCGAATTCTGTTTGTTTTTCTAAAGCTTGAACAGCTCGCGCAGCCGCTTGGTCTGCGCCCGGCTCACCGGAATCTCCGTCTGCTTCCGGTCCGCCATGCGCAGCTGGTAGCTGCTCTTGAACCACGGCACCACTTCCTTGATGTGGTTGATATTCACCACAAACGACCGGTGCGCGCGCCAGAACAGATTCGGGTCAAGCAGCTCCAGCAGCTCCTCAAGTGTGCGGCACTTCGACTGCCCCTCCAGCGTCTGCGTCACCACGGAAATCACGCCGTCATCGATCGAAGCAAAACAAATGTCCTTCTGGTCCACCAGTAGCAGCCGGCTCTGCGCCTGCAATACAATCTTCGCGCTCTGCGGACGCGGCTGCTGCTGCTGTTCAATCAGCCGCAGCAGCGCATCCATGCTGATCTCGGCCGCCGGCGTGATCGCCTCGCCTTCCGCCTGCGCCGTCTCCTGCAGCCGAACCCGCGCCCGGTCCAGCGCCTGCAACACACGGCCCTTGTCGAAGGGCTTCAGCAGATAATCGATCGCATTCACGTCGAAGGCACGCACCGCATACTGGTCAAAGGCCGTCGCAAAAATAATCTGCGGCAGCGGATCATGATGCTCAATCAGTTTCTTGAGCACGGCAAAGCCATCCAGGCCCGGCATCTGCACATCCAGGAAAACCACATCCGGTTGATATTCGCGGATCAACTCCACCGCTTCCACGCCGTTCGCGCCCTCTGCCAGCACGTCCACGCTGCCCGTCGTATCCAGCAGATACTTCAACTCCTCGCGCGCAAGCTGCTCGTCGTCAATAATCAGTGCCGTCATGGTTGTGGTTGCAGCCAAGCTTTGAGTATAGGAACCAGCGGAAAGCCAGGTCAACCGCGGGGTAGCCAGGAAGGCAGTCGTCTTGTGGCACAAAATGCCCAGTGAGGGTTTATGCTGCGCTGTGTTCTTGAGCGTCCGACGTTAAATTGTTGAAGAGTCTTAACCGCGAGGTGACCACTCCCTCTATCGATTCGACGACAGGCGGGAGAATTTTGTAAGGAACAACCTCATCCGGCTTTGCAACCAGGTTCGCTTCCAGGCTGTGCCTCCATGCAACCCGCAGCTCTGTGTTGATGTGGACGATGTTGATGCCGGCAGCAATGGCCCTGTGTAAATCATCGTCGTTCGTTCCTGATCCGCCATGGAGGGTCATGGGCACCGCTACCGCTTTCTTGATGGCGGCAATTCGTTCTATGTTGAGGCGTTTCTTTGTTTCGCCCTGAACCATACTTTTGGACATGCCGTGCATATTGCCCACAGCCGGAGCAAGAATATCGATTCCGGTTTCTTGAACAAATTGTCTCGCTTCTTCGGGAGTGGTCAGCCCTCGGGACCGATCAGGCATCGTTTCGTGAATTTCGGATCCGCTGCCGATGTCACCGATCTCTCCCTCCACCAGCATGGATGGTTGAATCGACTTAAGCGCGACCACAGCCTCCTTTGTTTTGCGAATATTCTCCTCCAGCGCCAAGGCAGAGAGATCGAAGACAATTGAATCGAATCCCGCTCTTGCTACCCCCTCTGCGCTCGCGAGCGAGTGGGTGTGGTCCGCATTCAGGAAGATCGGAAAACCAAACTCATCACGAATGCTCTTTACGAGGGCTGCGATCTGGCGCACTCCTATAAAGGCCCTTTCACCCTCCGATGCCCCAACGATCACCGGAACCTTGAGCTCCTGCGCAGCGGCAAAGACGGCTTTCAGGAGAACAAGATTTGAGACGTTGAAATGACCAATCGCGACGCTGTGCCGCTCCGCCTGCTGCAATGCATCCTTTAGCGTTTGCATGGGACATCACCTCCTCGACAATAAGAGGCGTCGAGGCGCAGGCCGGTTACACGATGTCCCTGAACTTCTTGCCGGCCCTGACCCTCTACCCGTCAACCGCGCGCCTAACGGCTGAAGGCGTGCAGCCGCGTCGGCGGATGGTCCGCCGCCAGCTCATGGCCGCAGTGAACGCAGTAAATGTCTGTAATCCGCGCGCTGCGGTAGCAATTGCCGCAGCACGCCGCCACCTGGTACGCGCATTGCGGACAGTAGTGGTAATTGCCTTCAATATAAGCGCCGCACGATGGGCAGGATGCCAGAATCGGCCGCCGCAGCAGAAAATAAAGCGCCGCGCCCACTCCGCCTGGAATAATCACGCAGATCATCCACAACTGCGCGCTCATGCCCCGGCGCGGAGCATCGTTGCTGATATAGCCGATCACCAGCATCGACAGCGCCGCCAGCGCGCCCCACGAGATAAGCAGGTAAAAATGAAGCAGAAACGGCAACCGGCTCGCATGATGGGTATGTGCCGGAAGCGCCACCCAGAAGTAGTATTCCACCAGCCCGAAGGCCAGCACCGCGCCAACGATCGACCACCGCGGAATCAGTCGCAGCTCGTCAGTAAACACGCTCTCGTTTTTGCAGTTATCGCCCATTTCGTCCCGCGGACATCAACAGATTTCCTACGCGCTTTCGCCCCGAGAACGGTTGCTCCACTGCGCAAGAACCACTGCAAAGATGGTCGACGCGGTGGTTGCCACCAGCAGCGCCGTCAGGGTTGACGCGTCTACACCGCGCTCATCATTGAACACATCTTCCGCAATCACCCACAGCGTCGGCGTTAGGAACATAAGCAGCGCGCCAATCGCCAGCACCGCCAGACCAAAGTTGCGCCGAAGCCGCGAATCCGCATCGCGCATCTGGTTCGCAGCTTCCATTACAGCCCTGCGCGTGCGCTGTACCACCGCCATGTTGGCTTCGGCGTCCAGGCCGGCCAGCGCGTCCAGCAATTTTGGATCAGGAGTCTGATTCACAGCGCCTCCTTTTCCAGCCGCGGCTTCAATGCCGCGATCCCGCGATACAGCCGCGACTTCACCGTAGACAAGGGCGACCGCGTCACTGCCGAAATCTCTTCGAGCGACAACTCCTCATGGAAGCGCAGCACCAGCACCTCGCGGTGCAGAGGATCGAGCGTCAGCAACACCGCCGCCACATTGCGCGCCTCTTCCTGACTCCGGTAGCATTCAAACGGACTTGGCTCATGGCTCGGAATCTCGAATGTGTATTCTTCGCCATCCGCCGTGCACAGCTCTTCCAGGCTCACCATGGTGCGCTTGCGCCGCAGGTCGATCAGCATGTTCCGCGCCACAGTAAACAGCCACGTATCGAACCGCGCTGCACCGTTATATTGCGAGCCGCGCGTCAGCACCCGCATCCACGTCTCCTGGAAAAGATCATCCGCAAGCTCGCGGTCGCCCGTCAGAAATAGAAGATAACGCAGCAGGCGATGCTGATACTGCACAATCAGGCGATCCAGCAGCTCGACGTCGTGGCGCTTCAACCCCTGCGCCACGGCCAGATTCTCAGCGCGCGCCTGGTCCGTCAGCGCCCGGTCTGTCAGCGCCCTGCCCGTCAATGAAAGTGCAGACGTAGTCATCTCGTCTCCTGAGACGGATGACCGGGCAGGAAAGACGCTCCTGGCGACTAGATTTTCGAGCTTGCGGGCTATGCTCACGCAACAATCCTCATGTCCGGCAATAGCGAAGCACAGCAGCGCCGCGAGGTTGATTCGCTAACTCTTCCATTATGATGCGGATGAACAGCCGAGCGCAACATCGCTTTACGTTGGATTGCCGCGCCGCGCCCAACCCGCCACCCACGACAATTTAAACTAAAGAGATGGAAATCCTGTACGGTCTGCACCCGGTCGAGGAGGCTCTGCGCTCCGGCAGCCGCAAATTCGACCACGTCTGCGTGGCCCGGGACCGCGTTGGCCGCCACGACCAGCGCCTGCAGAAAATCATCGACGCCTGCCGTGAAGACGGCGTCCGCCTCCGCTTTGAGCCCAAAGAAGAGCTCACCCGCCTCGCCAGAACTGCCGCCCACCAGGGCATCGTCGCCGTCGTCCACACCCGCGAATTCCTTGATTTAGAAGACCTTCTCACGACGCCAGAAAATCCCGCCCCGCGCCTTCTGCTCGCCCTCGACGGCATCGAAGACCCTCAGAACCTCGGCGCTCTCCTCCGCACTGCTGACGCCTCCGGGGTCGATGGCGTCGTCCTCACCGAGCGCCGCGCCGCACCCCTCAGTTCCGTCGCCGTCAAAGCCTCCGCCGGAGCCGCCGAGCACGTCCGCATCGCCCGGGTCGTCAACCTCGTCCGCGCTCTCGAGCAGCTCAAGCAGCAGAACATCTGGTGCGTCGGCCTCGACGAGCGAGCAACCACCACTTACGACCAGTACGACTTCACGTCTAACACCGTAATCGTCCTCGGACGCGAAGGCGACGGCCTCCACGATCTCGTTCGCCGCACCTGCGACCATCTCCTCAGCATTCCCATGGCCGGAGCCGTCTCTTCGCTCAACGTATCCGCCGCCGGAGCCGTCGTCATGTTCGAAGCCGCAAGACAGCGGCGCACTCAAAATCAAGCAAAGCCCGCACAGGCCGCATCCGGAAAAAAGCAAAAAGGTTTAGGTTCCTGAATGATGTTGAAAATTTATGCCGCCATCGTTCTCTGCGGCACCGTTGTAACCGCAAAAGCGCAACAGCAGACAACTCCCCCGCCCGCAAATCCCAACGCTCAGGTCCTGTTCCAGCGCTCCGACAGCCAAACCGCTCCACAGACCCCGCCAACCGCCCCGCTGGCAACGAATGTAACCGACAAAGTTACAAATGTCGAACGCTCCGCCATCGCCTTCACCGCGTACAACCTCGACATCCATCTCGAACCCCGCGATCACAAACTCTCCGCGCGCGCCCAGCTCGAAATCCGCAACGTCGGAACCCAGTCCCTCAGCGTCCTCCCGCTCCAGCTCTCCTCCTCGCTCAACTTTGAAGGAGCCGGCATCGAGGGCAAGCCCCTCCGCTTCACCCAGCAAACCCTCAACAGTGACACCGACCACACCGGCCTCCTCCACGAAGCCGTCATCCAGCTGCCCACTCCGCTGGCGCCTCAGGCATCCCTCAACCTCGACGTCGTCTACAGCGGCAGCATCGATCTTGACGCCCGCCGCCTCGAACAGCTTGGCACCCCCGACGACATCGCCGAGCACTCGGACTGGGACCGCATCTCCGAGGACTTCACCGGACTCCGCGGCTTCGGCAACGTCGTCTGGTATCCAGTCGCATCCGTGCCCGCCCTCCTCGGCGACGGAGACAAAGTCTTCACCGAAATCGGTTCCCGGAAGCTCCACCAGTCCAGCGCCACTATGGCCATGCGCCTCACCGTCGAGTATTATCTCGCGCCCCCCACCGTCATCGTCCTCAACGGACACCCCATCCCCGTCCCCAAACCCACCGTCACGCCCACCGAGAACTATCCCGGCATCATCACCTGCGCGCTCCCACCCACCAGGCTGGGGTTCGCTGCACCGTCCCTCTTCCTCGCCAGCTGGACCCCATCCCAGGGTGAAGACCTCAACATCTATTCCCGCGGCGAAGATCAGTCCAACGCACAGGGACTCATGACCGCCGCAACCATGGTGCAGCCGCTCGTCTCCCAGTGGCTTGGCGCGAATCCAAAATCCGCCGTCACCATCATCGACCTGCCCGAAGCGCAGGACCTCACCTGGGAGCAGGGCACACTTCTCCTCACGCCCATCATCGACCAGCCTCCCGACAGCTACGCTGAAATGATGAGCCACGCCCTCGCCCACGCATACTTCCAGTCGCCCCGCGAGTGGCTCAACGAAGGCGTTCCCAGCTTCATCGAAACCCTCTGGATCGAGCGCCGCGGCACCCGCGACCTCGCGCTCGAGAAGCTGGAGGGCCAACGCGGTGCGCTCGCACTCGCCGAACCGGCCACGCCCGGCGACGGGCCCGGTCAGGATCTGCTCCACGCCTTCAGCCCCGTCTACTACCGCACCAAGGCAACGTATGTTTTATGGATGCTCCGCAGTCTCGCCGGAGATAAGCAGGTCGCCGCCGCGCTCCAGGCTTACGATCCGGCAGCAGACATCACGCCCGATTACTTCCAGAAGCTCGTCGAACAGGCCGCCGACCCCGGCCCCAATAAAGACCTGCAATGGTTCTTCGACAACTGGGTCTACCACGACCGCGGCCTGCCCGACCTCTCCATCGCCGCCTTCCACGCCAGCCCCGCCGCCTACGCCGGCCAGTACCTCGCCGCCATCGACATCATGAACGACGGCTTTGCCGAGGCCGAAGTCCCCGTCACCGTCCGCTCCAGCAGCGGCACGCTGACAGAAAACGTACTCCTCCCCGGAAAAACCCGCACCGTGCACCGCATGTTAGTCGAAGGCCAACCCAGCGAAGTCACCGTCAACGACGGAACCACCCCCGAAGTAGGAGCCGACATCCATCAACGCACCATCAATAACCAATAGTTAATCCACTCCGCGACCACCGGGAGCGGGCCGCGCGAAGCAGTTGCCTGGACGGCCAGTCCCTACTTTGCCCGCCCAAACTCCACATAATCCCGGCCCAGGTACAGCCGATACATCCCAGCCCCGCTCCCCGCCATCACCTGCAGCGGAGTAGGACGATGCAACTTCTCATCGTTCCCGGCCGCGGTCTGGAACAGATCCTGCGCCGCCAGGTTCATCACCACAAAGTTCAAATCGCCGCCCGTCTTCACAATCCCTACGCCATACGCGCCCGGAGCAAGTTGGTGTCCGCCAAAATCCAGCGTCGCCTCCGTCATCAGATACGCCTGGTACTTCTGCTGAACTCCGCTCGAGTAGCCCGAATTATCCACCAGCGCCGCCAGCATCATCGCGCCATCCGAAAACCGAACCCCGCCCGAGTTCCGAAGCTGCGTCGTCGCCGACTGCCCCCGAAAGAAAACCTTCTCCGGCAAAACATTCGTAAGGTCCGAGGGATGCAGAATCGCCTCCGGCTGCGCAGCAGCTGCCTGCCCGAAGACAGAAAGGGGAAATCCGAAAACCAGCAGCGCACAAACCGCGCACACCGCACGAACAAGTTTCATAAGCCATCCTTTATCGATTGCGCCAGCAGTATACCCCTCGGCACCCGCGCCACACATCCACCCAGAGGACGAAAAAACGGCGGTCCACGCTGGGACCGCCGAGGCTAAAACTAAACTTCCTTAGACTTCCAGGCGTTTGCTCGCGGCAACTCTCCCGTACCAGTGGCCCGAGTCCTTAATCGTCCGCCGCTCGTCGCGGAAGTCCACATACGTCAGCCCGAACCGCTGGCTATAACCCTCCGCCCACTCAAAGTTATCCAGCAGACTCCATGCATGGTAGCCGCGCACATCCGCTCCGTCCTTGATCGCCCGCGCCAGCTCCGCCAGGTGCCCCTTGTAAAACACAATCCGCCGCTCATCCGGAACCTTTGTCATATCCTCCGGCAGCGGCCCATCCGAGTATGAGCAACCGTTCTCAGTGATCTCAATAATGGGCCGGTTGTACTCCTTTGAAATCCGCGTCACGATGTCATATATCCCGCGTGGCCAAACCTCCCAGCCGTTATACGTAATCGGCCCCACCGTCGGCATCCACTCGTTGAAGTGGAAGTGCGGCTCGCCGCCCTCGCCCGCATCCGAAACAATCCGCCGGTTGTAGTAGTTGATCCCCACCCAGTCCAGCGGAGCCGTCATGATCGCGTCGTCGCCCCCACGCACGCCCATGATGTCGAACGGCGGCGGCCCCGAAAACGCATCTGGATACCGCCCATGCAGCGCCGTTTCCAGGAAGAACACATTGTTCACCGCGTGGAACCGCTCCGCTGCCGCCTTATCCGCCGCGCTGTCCGTCGCCGGCTCTACCGGAGCCATGCTGTACGCCGACCCGATCTTCGCCTCTGGCGAAGCCGCCTTCATCGCCCGGAAGGCCTCGCCCTGCGCCAGGTTCACCGTGTGCGCCGCCTTCAGGAAAAGATCCTCTTCCTTCTCGCCGGGAGCATGAATCCCCGTCCAGTAGCCCAGCTTCGTAAACACCCACGGCTCATTGAAGATTGCCCACGTATGCACGCGGTCGCCCAGGTGTTTCGCCAGAATTCCCGAGTAATCCGCAAACTTCTTGTACGTCTCTCGGTTCGGCCATCCGCCCTCATCCTCCAGCACCTGCGGTAAATCCCAGTGGAACACCGTGCACATCGGCCGAATCCCCGCCGCCAGCAACTCATCCACATAACGGCTGTAAAAATCCATACCTTTCTGGTTCACCGCACCCACGCCCGTCGGCTGAATCCGCGTCCACGCCACCGAGAAGCGTGCGCTCTTCATGTTCAGCTGCTTCATGATCGCAACATCTTCCTTGTAACGATGGAACGAGTCGCACGCCACGTCGCCCGTATCGCCGCCCTTGATCCTGCCCTGCGTATGCGCAAAGTGGTCCCAGATCGATTCGCCCTTCCCATCCGCCTTCCACGCGCCCTCTACCTGATACGACGCCGTCGCCGTTCCAAACAGAAAGTGCTCCGGAAAGCGCGCGCCCGCAATATCCACGTCGGGAATGCTCGTGTCTTCGGGCACGTAATAAGGGTTCGCGGCAATGGCATAGCGCGAAAAAGTAGCCATGCCGGCAAGTGCGGCGCTGTAGTTCAAAAACTGGCGGCGATTCATCAACTGGGTCGTGCCTCCTTCAAAAGAAAAATCATCCTAGCATCCGGGCAGGATGTTAGTAAAACTGTTTAGTGCTGCACAAGATCGCGTCCTGCGGGTTTCATCAAGCCCTCGATCAGCACGCTGACCAGAATTCCGCCCAACGCCGCCAGCGGAGCCAGAAACGCTGCCCGCAGCCCTCCCGCGTGCTGCGAAACCACGCCCGTAATCCACGGCACCACCGCCCCGCCCGAGCCGCAGATCGCAAAAATCCATCCCACCTGCCGCGTCCGCCCCGTCCGCCCCAGCATTCTCGAAACCAGCAAAGGAAAAAGCGGAGCAAACCCCAGCCCTCCCACAACCACCGCCAGCAGAGTCATCCACGGCGCATGAGGAAACAGCAGCATCGCCACTCCCGCCATCGCCACCGCCAGCCCGCACAGCAGCACCGTACGTTCAGCAAACACCCGCAGCAGCCAAACCACCAGCCCGCGTCCCGCCACCACCGCAATCCAGAAGACGGAAACCAACAGGCTCGCCCGCGCCACGCTCAGCCCGCCCAGCCGGTGCGTATACGTCGCAATCCATCCCGCCACCGACGTCTCCGCGCCCACATAAAGAAACAGCATTGTGCTGAACAGTACAAACACGGTCGAAGGAATCCGCGCACCCGATCGCCGCTCAGCCGAATCTCCTGGCGGCAGCACGTCTCTTCCCTTTCGCAGCAAAGGGCTGAACGCCGCAAACATCACAAACGCGCACAACGCCAGCAGAAGCAGAAAATCCTTCAGCGAATCTTCATGCTCCGCCAGCCCCGCCAGTTGCGGAGCCAGCACCGCCCCCGCCCCCCAGCAAAGATTCACCCGCGTCAGCAGCGCCCCCCGCCGCTCCGGATACTCCGTCCCGAAAATCAGATTGGTCGCGCTCACCGCCGCGCCCAGCCCCACGCCAATCAGCGCAAACGCCAGCAGAGCCGCGCCGTAGTGTCCCGTCGCAAGCAGCGCAACGCCCGCCGCAATCGAAGCAAAGCCCAGCGCCACACTTCGCCGCGGCGAATAGGAAGAAAGAATCGAGCCGCACGTCGAAGCCAGAAACTGTGCCGCGAAAAGCCATCCGCCCTGCGTATCGCTCAGCGACCACTGCGCGCTCAAGGCCGGCAATATCGGCCCCAGCAGCGACGTCGCAAAGCCCGCCAGCACCAGTGCAAAGTAAAAAGGCGTCGCAGGCAGCGATTCAAAACGCGACGCGGTCGGGCGCAGCGGCATCGGCTCAGCCGTGGCGAACCATCCGCTTCGGATTTGGCGGCATCGTCGACTCGCGGATAATCAGCTCCGGAACAATCGCAATCTGCTCCGCATACTCCTTCTTGCCCCGCAGCCGTTCCAGCAGCGTCCGCGCCGACGTCGTCCCCATTCTGTGCAGCGGCTGCCGAATCGTCGTCAGGCTCGGGTTGTGAAACGCCGCTCCCTGGATATCATCAAAGCCCACCACCGAAATATCTTCCGGCACGCGCAGATGATGATCCTGAAAGGCCCGAATCGCCCCAATCGCAGAAATATCGTTAAACGACACCAGCGCCGTAAACGGTCTCTTCTGCGACAGTAGCTGCTGCACCACCGGATATCCCAGCTCCGGCGACGAGATATTCAGTTCAAGCTGGATCACCAGCTCCGGATGCACCTCCAGCCCAAGCTCCTTCGCCACCGCCATAAAGCTCTTCCAGCGGTCATCGGCGTCCGAGCTGAACGTCTGCCCGCGCATAAACGCAATCTGCCGGTGGCCCAGCTGGTAAAGATGCCGCATGGCCAGCTCCGCCGCCCGCCTGTGGTCCAGCACGATATTGGTCACGCCCTCAATCTTCTTATGTCCGGCAACCGCCACCACCGGCAGCGGCAGCGGGTGCTGCAACGCGGTATCGACCGCGATAAACCCCTCCACCGAGCGGTCCATCAGCAGCCGCGGATACTCCTCAATCAAATCCGCCTTGCGACGGTGGCTCGCCGCAAGATAAAAATACCCCTCCTCGATCAGCACCTCTTCAATGCCGCTCATCACCAGTACCGAATAGCCGTCGCTCAACTCCGGAACCAGCACGCCAATCGAAAAGCTCTGTCGCCGCCGCAGCGAGCGCGCATAAAAACTCGGCCGGTAGTCGAACTTCTTCGCCGCCGCCAGCACCCGGTCCCGCGTATCCTGCGGAATCGACCGCACCCCCGGAGCATTGTTCAGCACCAGCGAAATCGTCGCCGGAGAAAGATCCAGATAATCCCCCAGCGTCTTCAAACTGATCGGCCGTCCAGGCAGAAACTCGCTCTTATCGCGCGCAGGATTGCTCTCTTTCCGCTTAGGCATACCAGCCTTTGTAGCTGTTTACGCAGGAAATGTACAACCCTCCTGCTCGTGCCCGCCGCTGGCCGCATCACAGTGCCATCGCGGAAGAGAAAACGTGTCCTGCTGTTGGAACGTTTGGGCTGAAAATGTCGAGCCATGAAAGCCCTGACACCGTCGATGTTTGCCGGAAATCACAATTCCAGTGCCTCGACCAAAGGTCATCTCTGTTCCCGCATCGATGGAGTGAATGTGACGCCAACCAGCAGGCCCTCGGGTGAGATGAACCGGCTTACGGTTTGACCCCACGGTTCCTTCTTGTTCTTGACGAGCATTCGATATCCCCGCGATTCCAGATCTTCTGTGGCCTTCTGCACGTTCTCTACCTCAAACTCCAGCCATGCTTGCGGGACTGGAATGCTATCCGGCCAGGAATCGTTGCCGAAGCAAGACTGCGCCGCCTGCGAAAGAGGCCATAGCGCAAAGTGCTTCGCGCCTTGAAGGGCGCTTGTATACAGATAGCCGCCAGAGTCCTCGTTGAAGCGAATGCCAAGGCTGTCGCCATACAGCTCGCGGCTTTCTTGAATGTTCCGATCGATCGGACCAAAACCTGCAATGAACTGAACTTCTGTGCCTATGTCCGTCATGTTGGTCGCGCCCTCCTTTTCAGGTCCGTCCGCCTACGCCTTCCCCATCGGCACCTTCTCCGGCAGGGCCTTCCCCTCCTGCAGCTGCGTCGAACTGAACCGTGTCCGCGGAAACGCCTCCGGATAATTCTCCTGGATAAACGTAATCATCTTCTCGCGCACAACGCACCGCAGATCAAACTGCTTGCCGGAATCCGCCGCGCTCAACAGGCACCGGATCTCCATCGTATGCTCTGAGAGGTTCGTCACCTGGAGCGCGCACACCCGCTTGTCCCATAACGGAGACTCCTCAAGAATCCTGCAAAACTCCTGCCGCAGCGGTTCTACCGGAATCGAGTAGTCCACATAGAGAAACGAAGTCCCCAGCAGCTCCGCCGACTTCCGCGTCCAATTCTGAAATGGGTTCTCAATAAAGTAGCTCAGCGGAACCATCAGCCGCCGCTGGTCCCAGATCGCGACAATCACATAAGTCGTCGTGATCTCTTCAATCCGCCCCCATTCCCCCTCCACAATCACCACGTCATCCAGCCGAATCGGCTCCGTCAACGCAATCTGTATTCCGGCCAGCAGATTCGAAGCCGACGACTTCGCCGCCGTAGCCAGCACCAAACTGGCCAACCCTGCCGAAGCCAGCAATCCCGCGCCATAGTGCCATATCTGCGAATCGCGAAACACCGACAGCACCAGTCCCGCGTCCACCACAATCAGCAGCGTGATCAGCATCCGCCGCATCAGTTGCATCTGCGTTCGCGCCCGTCGCGCCCGCAGGTTATCAGAAACCGACACGTCGTAGCGCAAAATCAGAACATCTTCAAAGCAATACACCAGCGAAATCATCAGCCAGCCCAGCGCCATAAACCACAGCACTGCCAGCCCCTTCTCCACCGCCCCCTTATATGCGTGCAGAACATCGACCACCGGGACCACCAGCCACAGGCCGGCCAGCATCACCAGCGCCTGCACAGGACGCCGAAGGCGCGTCACGATCTTCAGTAAATGCCCGGGACCGCCCCGGAAGAATCGAATCTTTGAAACCAGCTTCAGCAGAATCGGCCGTGCAAACGAGCTCAGCACCACCGCGACGGTCAGTAGAACAGTACCGAACATCCAGTGGCCCGCGTGGGCCTTCAAGGCATGCAATACGTAAAAGGGCATTCTTTAAAATACCGATGCACGATTCCGCTTAAGAGGTTTCAGCACTTTGGGCTTTTCTTCTCAAAGCCATAGCAAATGCCATCCATCGCTCACATTTAGGTGCAACTCGCGCCCGCTGGGACCGCAAACTCGAAATCCCAGTGTCCAAAAATGGACACACAATTTCAAAAACGGTCAATCGTCATCCCATCCAAAGCCAGCCACCGCCGTCTAACCACTGTCACATCAATACTTAGCAGTGACACGAACTTGGCAAACCGCGTGCACCTTGGAAGCCCTGTAATGGACATCATCCGGCCCGATATTAAGAAGAAGAAGCTCCGCCGCAACATCATCTGGGGCGCAGTCGCAGCCATCGTTGTCGCGGCTGCCGCCATCGGCGTATTCCGCCTCAAACCGGCCATCCCCACCGTGGACGCCAGCACCATCTGGCCGGACACCGTCAAGCGCGGCCCCATGGTCGTCCAGGTGCGCGGCCTCGGCACACTTGTCCCCCGCGAGGACTCGATCCAGCTCATCCCCGCGCAGACTGAGGCTACCGTCGTCCGCATCCGCGTTCTCCCTGGAACCAGGGTCACGCCCGACACCATCCTCATGGACCTCGCCGACCCGCAGCTCCAGCAGGAATTACTCAATGCGCAACTGCAGCTCAAGCAGGCGGAGGCCGACTACAAAAGTACCCAGGCCACGCTTCAGAGCAGCCTCATGGATAAGAAGACCGCCGCAGCCGCCGTCGATGCCAACTACTCGCAGGATCAGCTCCAGGCGCAGACCGATAAGCAGCTCTACCATCTCGGCGTCATCTCCGGCATCGCCTATGAGAAGTCTCAAAGCACCGCCGACCAGCTCACCACCCAGCATCAGCTCAGCCAGCAGCAGGTCGATGTCAATCAGAACGCAATTCAGGTCCAGCTTGCCTCCGCGCAGACCAAAATCGACCAGGCCCGGGCTCAGCTCGACCTCTACCAAAAGCAGGAGGACGCCCTCGAAGTCCGCGCCGGCATCAGCGGCGTGCTCAATCCGCTCGCTACTCCCCTTCAGGTCGGCCAGCACGTCGCCGTCGGAACCTCGTTGGCCGAGGTCGTCGAACCCGACAAGCTCAAAGCCGCCCTGCAGATCGCCGAAACCCAGGCCCACGACATCCAACTCGGCCAGCCCGCCGAAATCGACACCCATAACGGCATCGTTCCCGGCCATGTCACCAGAATTGACCCCGCCGTAGTGAACGGAACCCGCACCGTTGACGTATCAATGGCTGGGCCGTTGCCTTCGGGCGCGGTTCCACAGTTGAGCGTGGACGGAACCATCGACCTCGAGCGCCTCAAGGATGTGCTTTACGTCGGTCGTCCCGCCTTCGGCAACGCAGACTCGACCATCAGCCTGTTCCGGATCGATCCCGACGGCAAGACCGCGACCCGCGTGCAGGTGAAGGTCGGCGCAGTATCGGTAACGCAGATTCAAATCCTCGGCGGACTGAAGGAAGGTGACCGCGTCATTCTTTCTGACATGTCGAGATACGACAACACGGACAAGGTCCGCCTCGAATAATGCAAAACAACGCGGAAATCAAGCAGAGCAATAGAGGAATGAGGACGTAATGGATACAAGACAAACACTGATCGAGATTGAAGGACTCACCAAAGTCTTCTACACCGACGAGATCGAGACCCACGCGCTCTCCGGCATCCACCTCAACATCGCCAAGGGTGAGTACGTCGCCATGTCCGGCCCCTCCGGCTGCGGCAAATCGACACTGCTCTCCATCGTCGGCCTGCTCGATACCCCCAGCGCCGGCAAGTACCTGCTCAACGGCCACGCCGTAGAAAACCTGAATTTTGCCCAGCGCTCGCGCATCCGCAACCAGGAAATCGGCTTCATCTTCCAGAGCTTCAACCTCATCGGCGACCTCACCGTCTACGAGAACGTTGAGCTGCCCCTCACCTACCGCACCGGCATGTCAGCGGTCGAGAGGAAGCGCCGCGTCCAGGAGTCCTTGGAGCGCGTCAGCATGGCGCACCGCATGAAGCACTATCCATCGCAGCTCTCCGGCGGTCAGCAGCAGCGCGTCGCCGTGGCCCGCGCGCTCGCCGGCTCGCCCAGCATCCTGCTCGCCGACGAGCCTACCGGAAACCTCGACTCGCGCAACGGCGAAGCCGTCATGGAGCTGCTCCAGAATCTCCACCGCGAAGGCGCAACCATTTGCATGGTCACCCACGACCCCCGCTTCGCCCGCCATGCCGAGCGCCAGGTTCACCTCTTCGACGGCAAGGTCGTCGCCGAGGGTGACGCGCTCGAACAGGTGCTCGAAACGACCTAAAAGGGACGGAAAACTGAAGCGGACGGGCTTCAGCCCGCCCTGAAGAGTGCAAAAGCGTGGACGGCTTGAGTCGCTGAGGCAACAGCCGGGCCCTGACGGCAGTTCACGCTCTGAAGCTTGGACGAAACGAAGGATGAACATCATCCAGCTTGGAAACGGCCAACCATGATTCAGCTGAAAAATATCGAGCGAAGCTACAAAACAGGAGCCGGGCAAACCTGGGTTCTCCGCCGCATCAACCTCGACATCCGCGAGGGCGAGTTCCTCACCATCATGGGACCCTCCGGCGCAGGCAAATCTTCGCTCCTCAACATTCTCGCCCTGCTCGACGATCAGTGGCTCGGCGAATACTGGTTTAAGGACGAGCCTGTCCACGCCATGAACCGCAAGCAGCGCGCCGAGTTGTCACGGCGCAACACCGGCATGGTCTTCCAGAGCTACCACCTGCTCGACGACCTCACCGTGGCCGAAAACATCGACCTGCCGCTCTCCTACAAAAACATGCCGCGCTCCGAGCGTCAGAGCCTTGTCGCCGACACCCTCGACCGCTTCAGCATCGTCGGCAAAAAAGACCTCTATCCCTCGCAGCTCTCCGGAGGCCAGCAGCAGCTCGTAGGCATCGCCCGCGCCGTTATCCATAATCCATCCCTGCTGCTCGCCGACGAGCCCACCGGAAACCTGCACTCCAGTCAGGCGAAAGAGATCATGGAGCTCTTCCGCCGCCTCAACAACGAGGGAACCACCATCGTCCAGGTCACCCACTCCGACGTCAACGCCGCCTACGGCAATCGCGTCATCGAGGTGCGCGACGGATGGATGACCCAGGACTCGGCCAACCCCGAATTAAGCCCGGCAACCGGGCAGAAGTAAAGCAAGCAGGAAGCAGGAGCATCAAATGGATTTTCGCTGGTATCAGAAACTGAGCGCCGCCACGCTGACCGTTCTCATGGCCCCATTCGGCCTTGCACAGCAGGCACCCAGTCAGACTCCGAATGCGCCCGCGCCCAGCGTTGCGCAACAGCCTGCGCCCCCGCAGACCATCGCCCAGCAGGCAGCCGCCGCACAGCAGACACAGCCCGTCACCGCAGCTCCGGAGCAGCCGTTTCACGTCGAGCTGCCGCACTCCCGAAATCCCTTTGCTCCTTACGAGCCCAGCACCGTGCCGCCCCTCAACCTGGTCAACTCTCCGCGCCTCGCCAACCTCGAGCGCGACGGCAAGCTCTACCTCTCGCTCCGCGACGCCATCGCCCTCGCCCTCGAAAACAACCTCGACCTCGTGTACTTCCGCTATAACTTCCCCATAGCCAAGGCCGACATGCTCCGCACCAGGGCTGGAGGCGTAGCCAACGGCGTCAACACCAGCATTGTGCAGGGGACGCAAGGTGGGTTCAGCTCTTCGGGCGGCGGAGGCGGCGGAGGCGGCATAACCGCTGCCGGAGCCGGGGGCCTCGTCACCTCAACTCTCGGTGCCGGACCGCCCATCACTCCCTTTGATCCGCAGCTCTTCATTCAGAGCTATGTCGATCACACGACGCAGGTCCAGGTCAACACCGTCAATTACGGTGTGCCCATCCTCAGGCAGAACACCATCGAGTTGGAGTCCGGCTACTCGCAGGCCTACCCGCTTGGCACTAATTTCACCGTAAGCTCCTACGGTCTGCGCCAGACCACCAACAGCATCTACAACATCCTCAACCCTGAGATCACCACCGGATTCAATTTCTTCATCGACCAGCCTCTCCTTCAGGGCTTCGGGCTCGGCACCAATGAGCGCTACATCCACATCGCTAAAAAGAACTTGCAGATCACCAACCTCGCCTTCAAAGCGCAGGTCATCGCCACTCTTACCCAGGTCGAAAACATCTACTGGGATCTCGTCGACGCCTATCAGGACGTGCAGGTCAAATCCAGTTCTCTGGCTTTCGCGAATGAGACCCTTTCCGACGACCAGAAGCAATTCCAGCTCAAAAACGTCGCCGCCATGCAGGTCATGAAGGATCAGGCCGCCGTCGCCACCAGCGAAGGCGATCTCACCGTGGCCCGGGCCACCCTGAAGCTCAACGAGTTGCTCATCAAGAACGCCCTCACCAAAACCATCGACGATCCCGCCCTTGCTGACATGCCCGTCATCCCGCTCGATCGCATAGGCCCACCCGATCCGACCGCAGGCCAGCCCATCTCTCAGCTCATCGTCGAAGCTGAAAGGAATCGCCCCGATGTCGCCGAAGACCAAATCGCCATGCAGATCGCGCAAAACAGCCTCCGTACCATCAGGAATGAGCTCCTGCCCCAGCTTTCTCTATATGGCGAATACGCCGGATCCGGCTTCGGCGGCCTCTTGAACCCCAACTGCCAGCTCCCGGCCGGGGAATGCAGCACTACGCTTCCCCCCGGCTTCGGCGGGGCCTTCCAGAACACCTTTAACTACAGCTCGCCGGAATATCAGGTCGGCTTCAAGCTCAATGTCACGCTTCGCAACCGCGAAGCCAAAGCCGACCAGTTCCGCGCCGTCCTTGACTATCGCCAGAAGGAAGTCACCTTCGAGCAACAGAAGAAGAACATCCGCTTCGATGTGCGCAACTCGCAATACGCCCTGCAACAGGCCGAGGCCCAGGTTCAGGCCCTGCAAAAGGCACGCGACCTCGCCCAGAGAACCTTCGACATCGCAAAGCAGGAGCAGAAACTCGGAGCCATGTCCGCCTACGACACGCTCTCCTCTGAGCAGGCGCTCGCCGTCGCCGAATCCGCGCTCTCCGCCGCGCAAACCAAGCTCGAACAGGCCAAGGTCAACCTTGACTACTCCACCGGCACCACGCTCGATCGCATGGGCGTCTCCATCGACGACGCCAGAAGCGGCGTCGTATCCCACATGCCCTAGCATGTGAGCGGGAGGAGAATATGATCAGTTCTATGAAAAATGCTTCCACGACTGCGCGAAGCCCGTCCGCCAGTCCCGAAGTGCTTTTATCTGGACGGCAAAGCCCGCACGCACGCCCCGCCCTGCTCGTCGCAGACGATCAGCCGCACATCCTCGATGCCCTCGAATTCCTGCTCGAGCCCGAAGGCTTCCGTGTCGAAAAAGCGCGTTCGCCTTACATGGTGCTTGAAGCCCTCAAGTCCGGCTCCTACGACGCCCTGCTCATCGATCTGAACTACACTCGCGACACCACCTCCGGCCAGGAAGGACTCGACCTGCTCACCCAGGTCAAAGCGCACGATTCGCAAATGCCGGTCATCGTCATGACCGCCTGGGCCAATGTCGAAGTCGCCGTCGAAGCCATGCGCCGCGGCGCGCAGGACTTCATTCAGAAGCCTTGGGACAACGCCCGCCTGCTCACCATCCTGCGCACCCAGATCGATCTCCAGCACGCCGTCCGCCGCGCCCAGCGCCTCGAAGCCGAAAACCGCATCCTCCGCGCCCAGGGCCTGCCGGAGATGATCGCAACCGCGCCCTCCATGCAGCCCGTCCTCGCCACCATGGCCCGCATCGGCCCCTCCGACGCCAACGTCCTCATCACCGGTGAGCATGGGACGGGTAAGGAAGTCGTGGCCCAGACCCTCCACGCCATTTCCTCCCGCGCCTCGCGCTCCATCGTCGCCGTCAATACCGGTGCACTCCCCGAGGGCACCTTCGAAAGCGAACTCTTCGGCCACGTCAAAGGAGCCTTCACCGACGCCCGCAACGAGCGCATCGGCCGCTTCGAATTAGCCGACGGCGGAACCCTCTTCCTCGACGAAATTGCCAACATTCCGCCCCGCCAGCAGGCCAAGCTCCTGCGCGTGCTGGAAACGGGAGAGCTCGAGCGCGTCGGCTCCTCCAAAACCCGCCGCGTCGATGTGCGCGTTCTCTCCGCCACCAACGCCGACCTCCACGACGAAGTCGAAGCCGGACGCTTCCGCGCCGATCTCCTCTTCCGCCTCAATACCGTAGAAATTCATCTCCCTCCCCTGCGCGAGCGCCGCGAAGACATCCCTCCCCTCGCCGCGTACTTCCTCTCCCGCTACGCCCAGCGCTACCGCAAGCAGGTCTCCGGCCTCGATCAGGGAGCCATCCAGGCCATGCTGCTCCACTCCTGGCCCGGCAACGTCCGCGAGCTCGACCACACCCTTGAGCGCGCCGTTCTCATGGCCCGCGGTCCGCAGATTGAAGTCTCCGATCTCGGCCTCAATCCCGCCCGCTCCTCCAGCCCCGGACTCGAAGAGATGAGCCTCGAATCCGTTGAGAGTATCCTCATTCGCAAGGCCCTCTCGCGTTCCGCCGGAAACGTGAGCCAGGCCGCCGACGCCCTCGGCCTCAGTCGCGGCGCGCTCTACAGGCGAATGGAAAAATATGGCATCCAGGCCACCTAGCCGAACCAAATCTACCCCTGAACCCGAGCGTCTCCGCTTTGAAGCCCGCCTCCGCCTCTACAGCGCCTTGCTCTGCGCGCCCATCCTCGGCCTGCTCGCCGCCCTGCTCATCGTCCTGCATCTCTCCGCCACCGCCATCCTCAGCCTCCTCATGATCGTGGCCCTCGTTCTCCTGCTCGCCGTTGCCGCCTTTATCGATCAGGTCGTCCGCCCCCTCCAGACCCTCGCCAACGTCGTCGCCGCCCTCCGCGAAGAGGACTACTCCTTCCGCGCCCGCGGAGCCCGCGCCAACGACCCCTTCGGCGACCTCGCCATCGAAATCAACGCCCTCGCCGACATGCACCAATCCCAGCGCCTCGGCTCGCTCGAAGCCGCCGCGCTCTTCCGCCGCGTCATCGCCGAGCTCGACGCGCCCGTCCTCGCCCTCGATCAGACCGGACGCCTCCGCCTCATCAACCCCGCCGCCGAGCGCCTCTTCAAAATCAACGCCGCCCGCGACCTCGGCCGCGCCGCCGAGGAGCTGCATCTCGAAATGCTTCTCAACCACCCCGGTGACGAGGTCCTGCAGATCGACAACAAATTAGCCCGCGCACCCTCCCGCTGGATGGTCCACGCCAGCCAGTTCCGCCAGCGCGGCGTCCCTCACACCCTGTTGCTGCTCTCCGATGTGAGCACGGCACTGCGCGAAGAAGAGCGCATTGCCTGGCGTCGCCTCATCCGCGTCCTCGGCCACGAAATCAGCAACTCGCTCACGCCCATCAAATCCATCGCCGGAACCCTCCGCACACGCCTCCCGCAAAACCAGAACCAAACCCAGACGCTGAACGGATCGCTGGCCGACTTCGACCGCGGCCTCGAAGTCATTGAGAGCCGCGCTGAATCGCTCGACCGCTTCGTGCAGTCCTACCGCCAGCTCGCGCAGCTCCCCGCGCCCTCGCTGCACCGCGTCGCCGTCCGCCCCCTGCTCGAACGCGTAGCAAACCTTGAAATGCGCCTCCAGCTCACCCTCCAATCCATCCCCGACGCTGAAGTCCTCGCCGATCCCGACCAGATCGAGCAGCTCCTCATCAACCTCGTCCGCAACGCCGTCGAGGCTGCCTTCAGCGCGCGTGAGGAATCCATCGTCAAAGCCGTCGCCGCCAAACAGCCGCCCTCGCCCGGAAAGGTCGCTCTCGCACCATCCGTCAGCATCCATGCCGTCCGGCAGGCAGAGTTTCTCGCCATCACCGTCAGCGACAACGGCCCCGGCCTCACCAACCCCGGCAATCTCTTCGTGCCCTTCTACACCACAAAAAAATCCGGCAGCGGAGTCGGCCTCGCCCTCGCCCGCCAGATCGCCGAAGCCCACGGAGGAACCCTCGAGCTGCGCAACCGCGCCGAAACCCACGGCTGCGAAGCCATCGTCAGAATCCCCCTCGCCTGAACCCGCATATACGAGTCCCGGCACGGCCAGCCGAATCGACCGCAAGCCTGTGCAACCACGGAAGAATTCGCTCGACAAGGCGGGCTCGCGCCCGTAGCATGACGCCATCCCCGTCATCCTCCGTCTCCGGAGACAAAGAATGGCAGCATCCACTCCCACCCTTTCTCCATCCCGCACCGCTCCGCCCAACCGTTCGTACGCCAAGCTCATTCTCTGGACCATCCTCGGCCTCGCCGCCCTTTCCATCATTCCCTTCACCGAATTTCCCATCCTTCACGACAAAATTGGCCCCAACGTCGCCTACCGCGCCCGGCTCTTTAACGACCGTCTCCTGCTCTTCCCCCACGCCCTCTGCGGAACCATCGCCCTCCTCAGCGGTCCGCTGCAATTCTCCACGCGCTTCCGCAGCCGGCATCTTAAGTTCCATCGCGTCCTCGGCCGCGTCTACGTCTCCTCCGTCTTGATCGCTGCCTCCATGGCGTTCATCCTCACTCAGGGCAGCGGCCTGGAAATCGGCACCTATGTACAAGCCGGTGCATGGATCACCTGCACCCTTGCTGCCTTCCTCACCGCACGCAACCGCCAGATCGTCAAACACCGCCAGTGGATGATCCGCTCCTATGCCGTCACCTTCACCTTCATCTCGCTCCGCGTCCTCAATTTCTGGCCCGCCTACTTCAACATGAGCAACCCCCACTTCACGCTCACCATCATCCTCGCCACCTTCGCCTCCGTCTTCCTGCCCGACATCGCCTTCAGTTGGCGCGAACTCACCACCCGCCGTGCCTGAACTCGGCCTCCCGCTCTGGGCCCCGCGAACCCACCCTTGCATGCCGCGCCTCGCGCGCTATACCCTACTTCCTAATACCCTGTACCTTGATTTATGCGGTTTTCCTCATCGATGCCTCGTCTTTCCATCCCCTTAGCTGCACTGATCCTCGTCACGGCCCCGCTTTCCTTCGCGCAAAAGAAGGCACAAGCCGATGTCCCCGGCCCGCAATATCCTCAGGCCCCTAAAGCGCCTGCGCTCATCGATCCCGCCGGACCCTCGGTCAGCCTCACCGACAGTGAAGCTCTCTTCGATATCGCCGTCGCCCTCAATGCCTGCGGATACAACAATGGGCTGGAGCAATCCGATCCCGTCCGCGCCCAGGTGCGCCAGCAGGTCAACCAGGCCATCGATCAATCGGCGCAGGCCCGCGACGACCGCGACCAGCTCTGCACCTTCATCGACCAGCATCATCTTGCCAATGCCGGCCTGGACCTCGCGCAATACGTCTCGCTCGCCCTCTACGTCACACCCCCGCCCGCTCTCAACGCCAGTGCCGATGAGACGGACATGCCGCCCGACTCCACCCAGGTCGAAGCCATCCTCCCCATCCTGCGCCGCTTCGCCCAGGACATCGACCTCCACGTCATCTGGATCTCCAACCACCTCGCCTACGACGCCATCATCGCCAAACTCCACGACCCGCTTACCAAAATGATCGTGGACACCAATATCTATCTCAAGATGCCGGCCAACAGCTACGGTGGACGCCGCTTCCTCGTCGTCGTCGATCCGATGCTCTCCCCAGGCCAGACCAACGCTCGCATCTATGGAGCGAATTACGTCGTCGTCGTCTCGCCCGACAAAAATGGAACCATCCACATGAGCGAGGTCCGCCACGTCTACCTGCACTATGAGATTGAACCGCTCATCTACGCCCGCTCTGAAGCCATCGATCGCTTCCAGCCCTTCCTCAATGTCATCCGCGATGCCCCCCTCGCCTATCGCTATCGTGAAGACATCGTCTCCCTCGTCGTCGAATGCATGATCCGCGCCATCGAAGCCCGCACCATGAACACCGGCATCGATCTCAAACCCATTCCGGCTGATATCGCTCGCAACGAACTGCAGCACGCCTATCATGTCCACATGGTCGCTCTTTCGCAGGACGCCGCCGTCCGCCAGCAGGCCGTCGACAGCTCCATGCAGCAGGGCTTCGTCCTCACCCAGTACTTCTACTCACAGCTCATCGCCTTCGAGAAGAATCCTGCCAGCCTCAAGGAAACCATCGGGGAAATGGTCTACGGCATGGACGTCCCGCAGGAAGTGGGCCGCGTCAAGCACATTGAGTTCGCCGATCAAAGCACCCCCGACATCGTGCAACAGGCGCCCCCACCACCCTCCAGCCTCGATCTCGCCGAGGACGCCATCGAAAAGGGCGACGCCAAGACCGCGACAACCCTCGCGCAGGACGCGCTCCAAAAGCATGACCCCGATCCCGCCCGCGCCAACTTCATCCTCGCCCGCGCCGATCTCATGAACGGCAAAATGCAGGACGCGCAGGCCGCCTTCCAGCAGTCGGTCAAGCTCGGCCATGATGCGCGCCTGCTCGCCTGGTCTCACATCTATCTCGGCCGCATCCTCGACGTCGAGCAGCAGCGCGACCAGGCCTTAGCCGAGTACAAGCTCGCGCTCGCCGTTCGCGACGGTCAGCCGGACACAAAGGAAGCCGCCGAAGGGGGCCTCAAGAAGCCCTTCACCCTGCCCGGACAACCGCCGCAATCCAGCGATGACAGTGCCGACAGCAGCGCGGACAACGCGCCCGCCAAACCTCCGGCCGCCGCGCAGCCGCAGTAAGCGATAGCCTTTATAAAGGAAGTCAGCAGCTTTGTTTGTAAAGAGAGTCAGCAGCTTTGAAAGAGAGAACCGAACCGGGCGGCCAAATCGAATCTCTGCTGCGGCACAAGTTCACGCAGCCGGAGCTGCTCACCCGCGCCCTCACGCACCGCTCCCTCGCCTACGAGAAAAAACTCGCTGAACCGGAAGCTCCGGCCCCTAACGACCCCAGCGCCGACAATGAGCAATTGGAATTCCTCGGCGACGCCGTCGTCGGCTTTCTCGTCGCCGACGACCTCTGCCGCCGCTATCCCGAGCTGCGCGAGGGCGAGCTCACTCGCCTGCGCTCCGAGCTGGTCAGCCGCAAGCATCTCGGCCAGGTTGCCGCCCGCCTCAACCTCGGCCAGCACATGCTCCTCGGCCGCGGAGAAGAGCGCAGCGGGGGCCGCGCAAAATCCGCGCTGCTCGCCAACTGCATGGAAGCCGTCATGGCCGCGCTCTATCTCGACGGCGGCATTCGCACCATACGCGACTTCGTCCTGCGCGAGGTCATCGAGCCCTCCGTGCCCGCGCTGCGCGACCAGATCCGCGGAGGCGCCGCCATCGGCGACCACAAATCCGCTCTCCAGGAAATTCTGCAGGCACGCAATCACAGCCAGCCCGAATACGCCATCAAGGCCGAGAGCGGACCCGACCACCGCAAGCGCTTCCTCGTCGAGGTCTTCGTGAACACCGCTGGCGTCCGCGGCAAGGTCCTCGCCCGAGGCGTCGGCACCACCCGAAAAAAGGCCGAGCAGGAGGCCGCCCGCCGCGCCATCACCAAACTCCGCCCCGATGACCATCACCAACCGCCGGGCGAATCAACAGACAAAGCCACACCCGCCCCAGCCGGCGCATCGAAAAACGGATCGGGAAAGCGCCCATAACCCAATGACCACCCCCACCGAAATCCCGCCGCCTCCAGAACCGCCCCCGACCGCCGCTGCGCAGCACCAGGTCCACATCATTTATCCCTCCCCGCTTGAGGCTGCCCAGTCCTTCTCCACCATCCTCGTCGTCGCCCTCTTCATCCTCACCTTCGTCATGCAGCCCTTCCGCATTCCATCTGAATCCATGGAACGCACTCTGCTCGTCGGCGACTTCCTGCTCGTCAACAAATCCGTCTACGGCCCGCCCGGCCACTTCGGCTGGCTGCTGCCCTACCGTCCCGTTCGCCGCGGAGACGTCGTCGTCTTCTACTTCCCGCCCAGCCCCCGCGAGCACGTCGTCAAGCGCGTCATCGGAGTCCCCGGAGACCGCATCCGTCTCAAAAACGGTGTCGTCTACCGCAACGGCCAGCCCCTCAGCGAGCCATACACCGTCAATGAGCCCGCCTACCCCGATGACTTCCGCGACAACTTCCCCGACAGCGGCTACACCGATCCCGACGTCGATACTCACTGGTGGCGGCAGATGCACCATAACGAAGTGGATAACGGCGGTGACCTCATCGTTCCCGCAGGAGACTACTTCGTCCTCGGCGACAACCGCAACCACAGCCGCGACAGCCGCTACTGGGGCTTCGTCCCCCGCGACAACATCGTAGGCCAACCCTTCATCATCTATTTCTCGCTCCGCAAGCCCTCCACCACCGACCTTCCCGCGCTCCCGCGCGCCACAGCCCTTCCGCCGCAGAATGATAAACTCGAACACGAAGGGCGTCCCGAAACACTCCCCGACAAACTCGCGGATAAGGTCGTGGATTTTGCCCGCTGGACCCGCATCCTGCGCATCGTTCGCTGACCCCGGTCCACTTTAGGAGACACAAATACAAGTGATGGAAGAGACTTCGGAACTCCAGACCGCGGCCCCGAAAAAAAAGAATGACGAAACGCCGCTCGAAGCCTTCGCCTCCATCTGCGGAGTCCTCGTCCTCGGCCTCTTCGCACTCACCTTCATCTTCCAGAACTTCGCCATCCCCTCCTCCTCCATGGAGAAGACCCTGCTCATCGGCGATCACGTCTTCGTCGACCGCATCACCCTCGCGCCGCCCGCGCCCTGGGCGCCATTCGTCTACTACCGCAACGTGCACCGCGGCGACGTTATTGTGTTCTTCAAGCCGGCAATTCAGCCAATGGATAACGGGCAGCACACTTACCTGGTGAAGCGGGTGATTGGTATCCCCGGCGATCACATCCACCTCATCGATGGAACCGTCTACCTCAACGGTGTCGCCCAGAAAGAACCCTATGCGCAGGTAGCCACCGACTCCTACCCCTACCGCGACGACTTTCCCGCAGTCCCACCGCCGCCTGAGGGCGACGTCACCGCCGAGTGGGCGCTCGATCTGCCCAATCACATCCAGAACGGCGACCTCGTCGTGCCCAAGGGCTATTACTTCGCCATGGGCGACAACCGTCCCGTCTCGCTCGACAGCCGCTACTGGGGCTTCGTCCCCCGCGCCAACATCGTCGGCCGCCCCATGTTCGTCTACTGGTCCTTCAAATCCAATGAGGGCGATTATGGCCAGACCACCCTCGCCGCCCGCCTCGAATCCCTCGCCCATGTCGCCGTGCACTTCTTCACTTACACACGATGGGAACGTACCTTCCACGTGGTGAAGTAGAGCCTGACATGAGCGGACCCATCGAGGCCGTCCCCGCAAGTCCGGAAGCTCCCGCACACAGTCCTGCGCGCCACCGTCTGCGCCGGCCGCACTACGTCCTCATCGCCTTCCTGCTCCTCATCCTCGCGGCCTTTCTGCTGCCCCTCATCAGCCTCGGCCGCTACCACCGCACCATCGCCAACTCGCTCTCTCGCAGCCTCGGACACCCCGTCCACCTCAGCTCCGTAAACCTCGCCATCTTTCCCCTGCCCGGCCTCGTCATCCACGACCTCGTCGTCGAAGAAGACCCCGCCTTCGGAGCCGAACCCCTGCTCCGCGCCCCCCAGGTCACGGTTTATCCGCGCCTCTCTTCCCTCTGGACGCAACGTCTGGAAGTCTCCCGCATCGATCTTGACGAAGCCAGCGTCAATCTCGTCCGCGACCCCTCCGGACGCTGGAATTTCTCCTCCCTGCTCCTCAAAGCCTCGCGCACAGCCGCCGCGCCCACCGCCCAGCGCCGTCCCAGCGCCACGCCCCGCTTCCCCTACATCGAGTTCAGCGGAGCACGCATCAACTTCAAGCAGGGCGCCGAGAAAAAACCCTTCTCCTTCTTCAACGCCGATGCCTCCGTCTGGCTTGCCGACCCCAATCGCTGGCGCATTCGCTTTGAGGCCCAGCCCGTCCGCACCAATATCGACCTCGATCTCGGAGACACCGGAACCATCCGCATCGACGGCTCGCTCACCCGCTCCACCTCGCTCGATCAGCTCCCCCTCGACCTCCACGCCCAGTGGACCGGCGCGCAACTCGGCCAGGTCAGCCGCCTCGTCCTCGGCTCTGACAGCGGTTGGCGCGGCGACCTCCGCGCCGAAGCCGACATCACCGGCACCATGCGCAACCTCCTCGTTCACCCGCGCCTGCACATCATCAACGCCCACCGTCTCGAATTCACACCCCTCAATGAGCTCGACATCGACGCTCTCTGCGAGGCCAATTACCACCACGCACAGCAATCACTCGACCACCTCATCTGCCTCCTGCCCACCGGAGACGGCCATCTCCTCCTCACCGGTTCCGTGCCCAACCTTATCCATCCCCTGCTGCCCAGCCTCAACCTCGAAATCAACCACACACCCGTTTCGTTCGTCGTAAGCCTCCTCGGACTCCTGCGCCGCACCCTGCCCTCAGATATCAGCGCCACCGGCACCATCAACGGAAACTTCACCTGGGCGCCGGAAGCTACGACCAGAAATCCCGCCGCGAAAAAAGCTGCAACCACAAATATCCAGGCAGCCCCCGCAGTAGCCGCGACCAAAGACATCCTCACCGGCCACGCCGTCGCCGACAACGTCACCTTCCAGCTCACCGGAGTCGACCAGCCCATCAAGCTCGCGGCTCTTCGCTTCTCCACGCCGTCCCGCAACGCGTTGCCGCAAGTCCCAATCTTGAAACATGGCCCCGGCGGGGCGCACTCCGTCTCGATGTTGAGACGTGCGCTGGAAGCCCCACCAGCCAACATCGTCCTTCTTGAATCAACCCCGTTTGCAGCCGGGCAGCACACCCCCATGCAGGTCTCTGGACAGTTCTCCCGCTCCGGCTTCAGCCTCCACTTCACCGGCGAAAGCGCTCTCTCCCGCCTCCAGCCCATCGCCGGCGACTTCTCCCAGCTCCACGCGCTCGATAGTCTGCAGCCCAAAGGAACCGCGCAGACTGATCTCACCTTCTCCGGCCCTTGGATTCTTCCCGTCACCGCCGAAGCCGGAGCCCGTGTTCAAGGCTGGGTCCGTCTCCAGCACGCCGAGGCGCAGCCCGCATGGCTCCCCGAGCCCATCCAGATCACCGCCGCAACCGTCCAGCTGGGCGACGGCAAAATCACCTGGGCCAATGCCGCTTTTTCCGTCAATGGAATCGACGCCAAAGGGTCCGCCAGCTACCCCGATCCCTGCAACGACCCCTCCGGATGCGCTGCTGAGGTCAGCCTCGACTTTCCGGCCCTCGACGCCGCCGCCCTCCAGTCCACCATCCTCGGCCCCGGCCACGGCGAGTTTCTTCAGGCCATCCTCTCGCAGGTCGAAAGTCCCGCACCGCCCTGGCCGCGGCTCATCGGAACCATCCACGCGGAGACCTTCACCCTCGGCCGCCTCAAGCTGAACAACGTGCGTGCCGCCGTCACCGTTCACTCCGGCAGTGTCGATCTCCTCTCGCTTGACGCTGGCGTCCTCGGCGGTTCGGCCCACGCCACCGGCTCCATCCAGAACTCTTCCGGCGGTCCGAAATATGCCCTCAAGCTCAGCTGCGCCGGCGTCAAACTCGCAGAAGCCGCCGGCATCTTTCACGAGAAATGGGGCACCGGCTCCATCGACGGCCAGGCCAGCCTCAACCTCAACGGCGTCTCCGGTCTCGCCGCCTCTGCCTCAGGGGACTTCAGCTGGATCGTCAACGGAATCTGGTCCGGCAGCACTCTCGCCCCGCTCCGCCACGCCTGGGCCGCCTCCGGAACCATCGCCAACCAGACCCTGACCCTCACCAAAGGCCCGCTCCTCGGCACCATCGGTTTCGACCGAAAGCTCGACCTCAGCGTGGCCAGGCCCCCAGCCGGAGTTCATCCAATGCCAACCCAGTCAACCGCCCGCATGACAGGAACCGTCGCCCATCCCATCGTCGCAACCGCACCGTCGCCCCTCCCGCCAGACACCGCCGCCCTGCGGCACCGAATTCGCTGAATGGGAAGTTTCAATCGGTCGTTCTTCTCATAAAGAAAAAGAAAAAGAAAAAGAAAAAACCGCCGGGCCGGTGCGAACGTGGAAACTGATTCTGTCGATTTCCAGGACGCGGATGGATCGCATCGTCTTCTGCCCCGACAAACCTTGGGTGAATCAATCTCTTACGATCCCCCCACAAATCTCGGCCCTCTCACCGGGACATCCCGCACCGAAAAGGCGCATACTATCGTCTAAGAAAGCAGAGTTACGTCTGTTTTCGGGGTTTTCCCATGCTGACTCATCCCACATCCCATCGCACCACCTGGACGCTGACCTTCGCCTCGCTGGCTGCGTTCTCCGTCTCCGCACTCTGCGCGCAGACGACAACGCCCGCCACAACCGCGCCCGCGCCAGCCGCGACCACGGCCACGACGCCTCCTGCCGCAACCGCATCCACAGCTCCGGCCGCCGCAAAGCCCGATACCGCCGCCACCCCGGCCGCTGCCCCCGCAAAAGCCCAGCCGGCCCCACAGTCCGCCCCGTCCATCCCTGCCGCTGAGAAGCCCACCGCAACCGAGGCCACCGCACTCAACGACCCCAATGCCTACAACGATGGCCAGACCATGCCCGGCATTAAGAAGGGCAGCATTCAGGATGTCGACGCCGTTGGCGAGCGCAACATCGGCGGCCGCGGCATCGGCAACTGGTACTCGACCGAAACTGAAATCAAAATGGGCAAGGAATACGCCACCGAGGTCGAGAAGAGCAGCCACATCATCACCGACCCCGTCGTTGCCGAGTACATCAACCGCATCGGCCAGAACATCGTCAAGAACTCCGATTGCAAGGTTCCCTTCACCATCAAGGTCATCGACTCGGATGAAATCAACGCCTTCGCCCTGCCCGGCGGATACTTCTTCGTCAACTCCGGCCTCATCCTCGCCGCCGACGACGAGGCCGAGCTCGCCGGAGTCATGTCCCATGAGACCGCCCACGTCTGCGCCCATCACGCGATGCGCGAAATGACCCGCATGAACTACGCCCAGATCGCCAGCATCGCTCCCATGATCTTCATCGGCGGATGGACCGGCTACGGCATCTACGAGGCCGAAAGCGTTGCAATTCCCATGACCTTCCTCGAGTTCTCCCGTGAGTTCGAGGCCCAGGCCGACTACCTCGGCATCGAGTACATGTACCGCGCCGGATACGACCCCGAGGCCATGGTCAGCTTCTTTGAAAAAATCGAGGACCTCCAGAAGCACAAGCCCGGAGCCGTCGCCCGCGCCTTCTCCGACCACCCCCAGACACCCGACCGCATCCAGCACTCCCAGCAGGAGATCGCCACCATCCTCCCGCCGCGCCCCGAGTATCTCGAGGACACCTCCGAGTTCGAGCAGGTCAAGGCCCGCCTCGCCCGCATCGAAAACAAGCGCCGCCTCCGCGAGAATAAGCCCGGCGCGCCCTCGCTCCGCCGCGTCAACAACAATCCCAACGCCAACAACCCCAATGGCGGAGACGAGCCCCCCACCCTCCATCGCCGCGACGACGACCCCAACACCGCCAACAGCACAAACTAGGGTGTAGGGAACAGGCAATAGGGTCTGGAAAAAGCAAAGGCTCAGGATTTCTCCTGAGCCTTTTCAATGCATCCAATCTCTCTCGCTCGCAACGCCAGCGTCACTTCCCTCAATCAGCCGCCAACAGCGCCGAAGGCGCGTCCACCCGTGCGCCCGCCACTAGCAGTTTCTGCACTTCGCCAGAATGGCCTTCTCCAGCCGCTCCCGCACATTGTCCGGAAGCTCATAAATCTCATGGCTGCGATAGATCTCAATCGTCTTCCGCGTCGTGCTCAGCGTAATCTCGCAGTGCTCGCATCCTCGCAGATGCTCTTCCAGGTCGGTCCGCAGAGAAACAGTCACTTCGTTATCGATCAAATCGTCCAGTTGCGCCAGAAACTCAGTGCAGGTCACTTCCCACCGCCATTTTTCGCATTTTTGCGGAAGTACTTCGCCAACCGCTCCCGCAACTGCAGCCGCGCCCTCAACAGGCGAGACTTCACCGCTGGAATACTTAAACCCAAAGCGTCCGCGGTCTCCTCGGTCGAAAGCCCATCCACATCCCGCAGCACAAACACCACTCTGAACCCCGCCGGCAGCCCCTGAATCGTCTTCTTCAGGATCTCCGCCATCTCCGCCTGGTTATACTGCGCCTCCGGATCGGGGCTCCAGTCCGCCAGGTCCCGCGGCATCGACCCCTCATCCGTCTGCACGTCCTCGTCAATCGACACCATCTTGCCGGTGCGCCGCTTCCTGAGTCGCATCAGCGACTCATTCTGAAACTGGTCCAGCTTTTCATAGGCCTTCAGAAACGCATCCTGAACAACGTCCTCTGCGTCCTCGCGATTCTGGGTGATATGGTTCGCAATCCGAAAAACCTGGCGGTCATACTGCCGCACCAGCTTCTCAAACGCACCCACATCCCCCTGCTTCGCCTGCGCCACAAGCAAAACGTCAGGATGAACTTCTCCCGTACCTGATTGTTGGATAGTAGACATGAAAAGAAAGTTTCAGAGAATAAGCCCAGCCAAAACCCAAAAGACCCAATCTCCGACTGTTTCTATCCTAAATCCCAGAAGACTTTGAAGCAAAAACCAGACGGCATATCAAATTTTCATTGGAAGGAGGGTGGCGTTCTATTTATCAACTTCTGGCATCAGGGGCAGCCGTCCCGCACTGAATTCTGACTTCGCCCATTCCCAAGCAGAGGATGTGTCTGGAAAATCTTGTACGAGTGCATCAAGGGTGCCAGGAGGCATTGGCTTCGCAATTTCTACTCGCCCGGATTCCGGATTGTAGTTGATGTAAACATTGAGTGGAATAGTGTCAATGCTCATGTCTGATGAAGACGGGCCAGCCCCGGGCCTATTCATGTGTCCGGTAGTGTCTGTCATAGCGTCACCATTCTTTTACTTTATTGTCAGTCTGAGATCTTCCTAACGTCGTATCCTCTTTCCAATCGGATCGCCGCAACAAGTTCGCTGGTCGGAAAGTCTCCTGCTCCATGTTTCAGAATTCGGACAAACTCTTTTTCCATCTGCATATAGTCTCCGTCATATTCTGAATGCGGGTTTAAACTTCCCATTTTGAATAGCCCAAACTTTGCGATGGGTCTTCCTCGCTTCATATTAATTATAGAATGGCCACGGTCATGTCCTAAGGGTGGGTCGCTATTATTGGCGGGCTAATTTAGTGACAGGCTCACGTCTTGTCGATGTCTATTTCGTGTAGGCGGTATAACAATTCGTATATATGCCGTCCTTATCTAAAACACACGAAAAGCCCAGCACTTGAGTACCAGGGATGGGTATCGGAGCGGGGAGACCATCCGCAGAGACTTTCTGTATATATATATCTGTAACTCCGGTTGAGCTTTCACTGTGTTGGTATCGGTAAATTTTTCGCCGATGAGAAAACCAAACAACCCGACAAAACAAATCAACGCTATATCTCGAATACTCATTGATTAGACCTCCGAATAATTATTCGAACATTGTAAGGATAGTGGCGGGCGGCATTAGTCTCAATCCGCTTCACCGGACCCATCACTCGGAGACAAATCCTTGACCGCCATCAAAGCTGCCTCTTTCATCTTCGGCAACTCATCCTTCACCGTGTTCCACACGATCTCATCATCGACCTTGTGATAGCCATGCCGCAGAACATCGCCCATGCGGCAAAAGCCCTTCCAGTCCTCATCAGGGCATAGAGCATAGGCATACTCACCCAGCCTCTTCGCCGCTTCTGTGATGATCTGCAATTGCCTCTCGACCGCGGACTTCCTCAGCACATCGGCCCTGTAGGCATCGAGATTCATATTCCCAATGAATCCCCCAATGAGATCGATGCCTTCAACAATATCGAGAAGGTGAGTTCGATTCACCCTAAAAGGCAACGACGGCCTCGCGCATCGCCCGTGAACGCACCGGTTCCCGCATCCACTCAGCCGACGAAAGTTCAACCTCCGCGCCCAGCCATTCGCTGAGCCGCTGTTGCAGGCTCCCGATCTTCACCAGCGTAAGCCGTTTGGACTTGTCGAAATCCGCCATCAGATCGACATCGGACCGAGCCGAAGCGTCCCCGCGCGCAACCGAGCCGAAGACAGACAGATGCACAACCCCGGCGGCGCGAAGCTCGTCGCGGTGCACGCGCAATGTCTCGATAATGCGGCTCTTCTCCATGACTTCATTGTCGCCCAAATAACCCCGGCGCTCAATACCATTCCTCGGCCAAGAGAACAGCCAGAGGGCGGACACCTATCCTTCCGCGTATTCTGCGAAAGGGGAGAACGATCAAATCAAAGAAAAGATTGCGCTGCAGAGGGGTAGGGCAAGGATCGCGAATCCCAATCCGGGCTTAGAACCCAGCGACTTGGGAAGGCGGAGTGGACCGCCTCCCCTTGGAACGCGTTTGTGCTGCTTACGCGTGCACGGGCACATGAGTGGTGATCTTATGGAACGTCGAATTGACAACCTCAGGCGTCTGAACCTTGGGAGTTCCATCGACCAGCTTTGAGCAGATCTTCAACACTTGAGGATACGTATTAGTGTTGTAGGCATCTGCATCTTTCTTGTTTGCCCACAGGCTGATCGCCAGTCAGCTAGCCAAAATTGCCTTTCACTAACCTCAGCCAGATCAAACACCTGCAAAATCCGGGCCAAAAAAGCAGCAAAATTTTTCATCCTCTGGAGCCCGGAATACGCTCCCCCTCAACCGCAAGCCATCCCGAGTAACCGGCTTATAGTAAGCTTCTCCTCAGCCGCAGCCCATCCTGAGCGCGGCCACAATAACGCGCGATTCTCTCTGGGAGCACCCCTATGAGCCGGGTCCTTGTCATCGGAAACCACGCCGAAGTAAGCCTCGCCATCGGCGTTGCCCTCTGCGAAGCCAATTTCCCCATGGAGTACGCCGCCGGCAGCGCCGACGCCCTGCACAAATTGCGCGCCCGTTCCTTCGGCGTCGTCATCACCAGCCCCGACCGCGGAATCGAAGAAGACCTCGCGCTGCTCGAAGAAATGCGCCTCATCCGCCCCGGAGTCAAGTGCATCGTCCTCGCTCCGCACAGCACTCCCGACGAGGTCATCGCCGCCCTGCGCGCCCGCGTCTTCGCCTGTTTCACCCCTCCGTTCGATCCTGAACAGATCGCCAGTCTGGCCAGCAGCGCCGCGTCCGACAGCCAGTGGAAAGACGACATCCATGTCCTGTCGGCAAAACCCGGCTGGGTGTCCGTCCGCGTAAACTGCCGCCTCATCAACGCCGAGCGTCTCCTCACCTTCGCCAAGGAGCTCGCCGCTCAATTGCCAAAGGACGCGCTGCAGGAGATGATGCAGGCCTTCCGCGAGATCCTCCTCAACGCCATGGAGCACGGCGCAGCCTTCAACGCCGAGCAGGTCGTCGAGGTCACCGCCGTCCGCACCGCCCGGTCCTTCGTCTTTTATGTGCGCGATCCCGGCTCCGGCTTCCGTCCCGAATCCCTCACCCACGCGGCCATCGCCAATCCCGCTCAGGATCCTGGGGCCCAGGCCGCCCAGCGGGCAAAAGAAGGCATGCGCGCCGGCGGATACGGCCTGCTCCTCGCCAGCGGAACCGTAGACGAGTTGATCCTCAGCGAAATCGGCAACGAAGTGCTCCTCATCAAGTACCTCGATTCCGCCCCGCCATCAAAGAAATAAAGTCCAGCCACGCAACACTGCACGCCGCGATCCGCATAGCTCCGCCGAATTTACATATCGCGCAGCCCCGCAATATGCGAGAATCTCCCCGTATTCACGGTTCCGGAAACGGCGGTGGCCAATGTCTGACGAAAAACCCGCGAGTCCCCTCACCCTCGACATTGAGCACACCGGCCACACCTTCGTCGTGAAATGCCACGGCAAACTCGTCGCCGGCTCCTGCGACTTCTTCTACAACGAGGTCCGTCAACTCGTCCCCGGCACCAAAAAAATCGTCCTCGACCTGTCCGATCTCACCCGCATGGACAGCATGGGCCTCGGCACCTTGGCCCGTCTCTATGTTCACGCCAAATCGGCAAACTGCCGGCTTGAGCTAACCCACATTGGCAAGCAGATTCGAGAGCTCCTCGGAATCACCAACATGTGGCAGGTCTTCGGCACCATCGGGGAACACGGCATCAAGATGGGCTGATCGCCTCTTGCCGCGCCGCTTCGCTTTCCCACCGTCAACCTCATCCGGAATCTCAATCCGGACGCTTAAGCATCGGCCCCTTCCACGCAAACTCAACCTCGAAGCACCGCATGTCCGCACCGTCCGCAGCTTCCAGGCACACACGCCATCCAGTCAACGCGCGCCCTTCAACGCGGCGTCTTCCAAGTGTCAGGTCCGCGCTCACAGGGCTTTCCGGTATGGAAAACGCCGCGCTTTCAATGCCGGCAGACGGCCCGTTCCGCGAATGCGCTCCACCCGCACCGCCCAGCGCAAACGCCAGCACTATGCCCAGCACAAGCTCCTCACCGCAAAATCCAAGCCGATGCCACATAGCCATCTCTCCTACCCCTCGTCCTCGGCCAGCAAATCTCCCAGCCGGTCCAGGCCTCGTTCCCACATCGATCTGTGGCCCGCAATCCATCCCTCCAGCGCATCAAATCCCGCACTCTCAATGCGGCAGGTCCGCACTCGCCCCAGCTTCTCCGTCCGCACCAGCCCCGCCTCCTCCAGCACCTGCAGATGCTGGACCACGGCGGTCAACGTAATGTTCAACGGCTCCGCCAGCTTCGACGCCGAGTGCGGACGCGCGCTCAGCATGTCCACAATCGCCCGCCGCGTCGGATCCCCCAGCGCATGAAACACACGGTCAAGATTTGGGGCGCCGGAGATCACGCCAGCTCCTTCGCCAGATTGTCGAACAGCTTCCGCCACCCCGCCTCCCGCATCTCCGGCCCGCCCGACCCTTCAAAGAACGCGCCCTGATGCGTGCAGATCAAATCCGTACCCGTCGCCGTCGGCAAAAGCTCTACTGTCACCTGCGAAACCGACACCCGCTTGCCCCCAATCGACATCGCCAGCGCGATCACGATCCGCTCGTTGGGAACAATGTCCTGGTATCGCCCCTCGTTCCGCAATTCCACACCCGGAAACGGCGTGCCCTCCCCAAACCTGTACCGAAGCAGCTCCGAGCCCCCTTCACGGAAATCCACCGTGAACTCCTCTACCGTGTGGCGATCGCCCTCGCCAAACCAGCGCCGCTTCTTTCCCGGATCGGAAAACGCAGCAAACACCGCCTGCGGCGGCTTCGGATAGCTGCGCTCAAGAACAAATGTGCTGTGTACGACCGATGGTTCAGTCATCTCAATTCTCCTATTCCCTTTCCTCTCGCCACTTAGTGAAGTGACAACTTCAGTATCAAACGACTCGCCCAAATTGTCAAGTGAATACTTCAGTATCTGTTGAAAACTCTCCGGACGCATGGTATCGACTTTGGCAACCTACCCGGTTTCCCGTTAACCCCTGAGCCAATAACCGCCCGCATTCGTCGTAAAGTAGAAAGCAGGGGAGAATGCGGATTCCGTCGCGCGCACAGTTTCTAAGATTCACGAGAGCCATCGTCTGCGCGGTCGCAACTCTGGCTCTCCTGCCATCAGCAGACATCCGGCCTGCCCGGGTTCTCGCCGCCCAGACCGAAACCACTCACCATGAAACCACCCACAAAACCACGCATAAGTCCGCCCACACCACCGGGCACAATACCCACAAACCATCCACCACTAAATCCGGAACCAAATCCACATCACGATCAAAGACGGTCTCGGAACACCACACCCAGCATCATCTGACGCCCTCGCAACGCCGCCTCGAAGAGCGCCGCATCGCGGAACGCCGCCGTCGTCATCGCCGCCGCCACCACCTCACCGCGCGCGAAATTGCGCGCAGTCGCAAGCTTCAGCGAGCCTTCGTCGCCTCCTCGCAGCTCCGCCCTATGGCCCAGCAGCTTGACACCCTCCGCAGCCCCGCCGCCTACGCCGGAGTCACCGCCTACGCCCACTCCCACTCCGGAGAAGCCGCCTCCGCCGCCTGGCTCGCACTCGGCCACGCCTATCTGCTCGACCGCAAATTTACCGATGCGGTAGCCGCCCTCAAAAACGCCGACCGCGAAGGCACCGCGCTCGACGACTACGCCGCCTACCTCACCGCGCAGGCCTATCTCCAGGGCAACATGCTGCCGCAGGCCGAGCCCATCCTCGCCGGCTTTATCGCCAGGTACCCTGACTCCATCTTCGTCCCACAGATTCCCGTCCTCCAGGCCAATCTCCTCATTCAGCAGGGAGATCCCCAGGCCGCACTCGCCGCTCTCAATCCCCACAAGGCTGAACCCGCCGCCAACAAGCCCGACTTCCAGCTCGCGCTCGCCAGGGCAAATCTGATGGCGGGCAACACCGCTCTCGCACAAAAGCTCTTCACGCACGTTTACCTCGATTACCCGCTCAGCAGCGAAGCCACACTGGCCCGCGCGCAGCTCGTTACCAGCGGAGCCATCGATTCCATGCCCATCGGGCAGCGCCGCCGACGCGCCGACGCGCTCTACTCTGCCCACCGCTACTCCGACGCCGAGCAGGAGTACGACTCCCTCTCCAGAAGCCCCTCACTCACCGACGGCGCGCATAATGACATGCTCGTAGCCGCCGCCGCCTGCCGCTGGAAGCTTCACACCCTCCGCAAAGAAGAGCTCGACAATCTTCCCGACACCAATGACGACGCCGGTGCCCGCCGCCTCTATCTGCTCATGGAGCTGGCCCGCGACAAGAACGACACCGGCGTCCAGCAATCCATCGTCACCCAGATGGAGTCGCGCTTCCCCACCAGCCCCTGGCTCGCCGAAGCCCTCTACTCCAGCGGCAACATGTACCTCCTCAGCAAGGACTACCCCACCGCCGTCCGTTATTATGTGGATCTCTCCACCCGTTTCCCTAAATCCTGCGAGTCTCCGCACAAAGGCCCCTGCTCCAACTACTCGCCCAGCGCCCACTGGCGCGCGGCCTGGCTCACCTACCGGCTCGGCGATTACACCGAAGCCGCGAGCATGATGGATGACCAGATCCGCGAATACGCCGGAGGCCAGGAGATTCCCGCCGCACTCTACTGGCGCGCCCGCCTCTACGCCGATCAGGAACACAACCCCGCCATGGCCATCAAGTACTACCGGACCGTGGCCCGCGTCTATCGCCACTACTACTATGCCGACATGGCCGAGCAGCGCCTCGCTCAGCTGGGCGCCGCGGACTCCGACGCCCCAACAGGCTCCGCCGCCCTCGACGCGCTCCAGCCCGAAGACGTTCCCGAGCTCAGCGACGACGTGCCCGACCAGGACCCGCATCTCGTCAAGGCCCGTCTGCTCGCCAACGCCGGGCTCAACGAATACATCTCGCCCGAAATCCAGGCCGCCGATGGCAGTGACGAATGGGGAGGCTTCGCCGAAGCCCAGATCTACGCCTCCTATGGAGAAGCATGGCGAGCCATGCGCATCATGAAGCGCGCCGTGCCCTACTACACCTCTGCGCCGATTGACGAGATCCCCCTCGCCTACTGGCGCATCCTCTTTCCCCAGACCTACTGGAACATCATCAAGCAGAACGCCGCCCAGAATAACCTCGACCCCTACATGGTCGCATCGCTCATCCGTCAGGAGTCGGAGTTCAACCCCACCGCGGTCTCCTACGCCAACGCCTGGGGACTCATGCAGCTGCTGCCGCGTGTCGGCAAGACGCTGGCAAAGCAGCAAGGCATCCGCCACTTTCAGACGCGCGACCTCCTCGACCCCGCCACCAACATCCGCCTCGGCTGCCTCTACCTCCGACAGACCCTCGACCAGTTCGGTGACCGCCCCGAGTACGCCTTCGCCGCATACAACGCCGGAGACAGCCGCGTCGCCGACTGGCAGGCCGCCGGACAGTTCCACGACATCGACGTCTTCGTCGAATCCATCCCCTTCACCCAGACCCGCAACTACGTCCAGGCCATCCTCCGCAACGAAAGCATCTACCGCGACCTCGACAAAGCCGAGTCACAGCAAACCGCCGACGCAGCCCACCCCAAACCCGCCCGCCAGCAGTAAAGCGGTCAGCAGCGCTATCGGCTGCGCCGTTCGAGCCGAGGCGAACACGCATCCGAAAATGGATTCACCACAAACGTCCCCACATACCCTGAAACGATCACCGTTCCATCCGCATTGAAATGCTCCGAATGGAACTCCCCCTCGGGAAGTTCATTCAGCCTCGTCCAGCTCTGCCCGCTGTCCCTGCTGAAATACACACCCGTGATTGCCGTAAGCACCTCGCGATTGTGCCTTAACGGATCAACCGCAATACCGTAAGCCCGGATATTCGGCCCAATCTCATCCATGTCCCGGTGCAAAAGAAACCACGCCCGCGTCACCCGCTGCACAAGGTCCTCGCTCACCGGGTTGTACACTCCCCAGCACGCCGCCAGATGAAGCCCCCCAACAACACACATGCTATGGATCGCCGAATCCGGGCCCACCCCCGCCACGCGAGTCCACTGCATCGTGCGAAAACTGAGCCGGTAAACCTGATCGCCGGTTCCCACATAAACTGAGTCCGGATGCCGCGCCTCCGGATGGTCAAACTCCATCGAGAAAATATCCAGGTCCGTCGGTAGATGCGGCAGCGCCCCGTCTTCAATCCATGCGCCATCGCCGTCCCGGTGATACGAAATCAGTTGCGGGTTGTCATCAAAGTATCCGTAGCCGATGATCATATGCTCCCCATCGGCAGTCATCTCCACCACGCCTGCCCGCACCGGATCGCCCGTCTTCTTCGCAATCGTCACATCCGGGCGGACGGCAGGAACCCGCGGCCCGTCGATCCGCTTCACAACTGCAGCAGACCGGCCTGTCTGCGGAAACACCTGAAACGCTCCCTCCTGCGTCGTGACCACAAAGTCCCTTCCGCCCGGAGACACGCTCAGCCCATTCCGCAGTCCCTCGCCAATCTGCGCGTCAAAATACTTCGGACCCATCCGCGCCACTTCCGTCCAGGTCTTTCCGCCATTGCTTGACTTCGAGACATAAATAGCCTGGCGTCGCGCCGGAACCGCGCTGCTCAGGTCCGCCGTAAGCGCCCACACAACATTGGCGTCCGTGGCGTCCGGAGCCGGATCGCTCACCATCGCCTCAATAAAGTCGCTCGCATACTCGTGGCTCCCCGGAAGGTCCGTCACCCGGTAAACACCGCAACCCGCCAGGTCTCTCTTCGCACGACCAGCAGAGGACAACTGGCTGCCGCTCTCAGGCGGGCGGCCCATCTTCAAAGCCGAAGCCGGATGTCGCGGAGCCAAGCCCCACGCCACCAGCGGAGCGGCCATCCACAGGAGTCCCAGGCACCGCCCGAACCCACCGCAACCCGGCCATGACGACCACAACAACTTCACCGCCCAAAGACCTCACCTCAAATAAATTTACTGCAAGCGATACATTCGCGAAGCCGTCAAAGCGGCGGGAAACAATCTGCATCCATGGATGTGGATTGTCTGCAATCGTGTCAATCCCGTTCGCGCAAATTTCCCCGTAAGCTCTTCATTCCATGCAAAAAAGAGAGCTGGGAGTAATGCAGGTGACTTATCAAATACAGGTAGAATAAGAATAGAGCCAGAAATAGAAAAGGGGCCGCCCACGCGGTCCCTTTCCCATTTCCACGCAAATCGGGAATCGGCTGAAAAACCGTAAGAAAAAATCTAGCGGATGAACTGCGGAAAGCTCAGAAGAAGCTTAACGATCTTCGATGGAAAAAGCAGCAACTTGGGTTGCGATAGATTGGCAGCCTATTGAATGTAAGCAATGTAGCAATGAACATCCGGCAACGTCTCGTCTTTGCTTCGCTCATCCACACATGAGAATCCGACCATTTGCGTACTCGGAACAGAGCTGTAGCCCATTCCCGGCGATGAATCCTCTTTGATGTATACCTTCATTCCATTCTGAGCGTGGACAGGAGCCGGACGGCTGAATCGTCCCAGCGTAAAGGCGAGGACACACCCGGCGCACAACAAAAGCAGAAAGCGTTTATTCATGGATGAGAAAATCCTTTCTATGGAGATGCCAGCCAGAATAGACGATATGACGGTGGACAAAGAGAAATTCGACGCGTTGCTGCAAAAGCTGATTCAGAGCAAACCCACGACAGCTAAACAGGCTAAAGAAGCGCCTAAGCTGAGAAAAGACGGCCAGCCAAAACGTCACAGGACTGTCCGGAAAACGGAGAATAGAAAAATATGACAACAGAACACCGAACATCAATAGAACTAACAGATATCACAGGCATTGAGTTTGAATGTCCCCATTGCTCAACTAAAGTTTTCTACCCTCTCAAGGAAAGGCCATATCGGCTCGCTTCGAGTTGTCCAAACTGCAACGAAACGTGGCTTGAAGTAGACGCTTATCATCCACAGGGACAGAACGCAGGAGATGCCGTTTTGCAGTTGTTGAATCAACTACGTCGAGCGGTAGAAAGCTCATTTGTAAAGGCGTGTGTTCGTCTCTACATCACAGAAGACGTTCCTAAAAGTCCTCAAAAGTAAGAGTCTTGTATGGCAGCGGCTTATTAGAAGCCAGTTTTTCAAGCGTCATATCAAATAAGTACGGCTGCATGTGGCGGCGGTTGTAACGCCAGCAAAACTCGCCTAGATACCTGTCCAAGTGATCTTGCTGATCTTGTGGTAATTACCCACAATTCCGCGCTTGAAGAGTGAAAAAGCATTCTCCAACGGTCTGAGTTGAGACGTAACCCTTGGCTTTGATCTCGTCTTTATGGCAGGTAACAACATGCTTTTCAGCGGGGATGACATAGTCATAGCTCACATGGCTATCAGTGACTACTTTCTTGGCTTCTATGCTCAACCGTGTATCAATTACGGGTCGAATGTTTGAAACCTTGCGGTTGGCGATTGTCTGGAGATGAATGCGGCCATCGCGCTCTGCTATGCCGAGAACAATCGTCTTAGCATCTTTCCCTGCTTTGACACCTTTCCTTTGGGTGCAACCACCCACATAGGTTTCGTCAATTTCAACGGTCGTGGATTGGCCGCCCAAAGTCATAGCTTTGTCTTCCTGCATGGCCTGGCGGATGCGGTGACAGAGATACCACGCAGTTTTGTACGTCACGCCGATGTGACGTTTTAGCTGATTGGCTGAGATTCCTTTCTTGGCTTCAACCATTATGGCAATAGCAGCAAACCATTTCTGCATAGGCAGATGGGAATCGTGAAACAACGTTCCCGTAGTCGGGCTGAAATGGAGTCCGCAATCGGCACATTCAAATAAGAGGCAAGGTTTGCCAGTCTTGCCTTTAGTTTCGATGCGATAGATCTTATCGTGATCGCAAGCGAGACACCTAACTCCACCGGGCCAGCGAGCTTGAATCCAGTATTCTATGGCCGCTTCCTCGGTGGGAAATGCTTTGGCAAGAGAGAAGAGATTCATGAATTCACCTGTTTTAACGACTGCTGACGATTTGAAGCAATGGCTGTATCTATTAACCGAATCTTGTCGGAAATCTTGGAATCAGCGGCGTCATGCTCGTTCAGCTCTTCCTGCATTACCTGAACAGTGTCTTTCCAGTCAAGAGCGGGAGAATCTAGCAAAGTTTTTAGAGCGATTTCCAGCCTTGCAATCCGTTCTTCATGCTCCCGACTCATCTGAAGAAGACCGGAAATCATAGAAAAGAAAAACTGTTCGTTGTTCATTGGCCTACACTCCTCGGTGTAGGCTTTTATTTTGCATGAAAGGCTGTCCTAAGTCAAGGGGATAATCATTTAGGAAAAGTCCATCGAATCAATGAACTAGCCGCGCAAGTACCGAGGAAACTCCAATAGAATCAATGAACTGGCAAGTGGAATGATCCTTGAAAACCAAGTGAAATGAATAACTTACACAAAGCAAGGAGGGGGAGGGAGCAAAAAAACTAGGACCCGGTTCCAGTTTCCGAGTCACCCTTACCCCTCAATACGCCTGCAACTGCTCCACAGGAATCCGAACTTCAAAACAAGTAGCGCCCGGCTCCGAAGTCACATGCACATATCCGCGGTGCCGCCGAACAATGCGTTGCACTGTATCCAAACCCAGTCCCAGCGCCTCTCCCGTAGGCTTGGTGGTAAAGAAAGGCTCAAAAATCCGGTCCTGAATCTCCTGCGGAATCCCCGGCCCATTATCCCAGACCTCGATCAGCAGCATGTCCGCCGAGCGCCGTGCGCCCAGAGTAATCTTTCCGTGATCGTCAATCGCATCCAGGGCATTTTCCAGGAGCGCCATCCAAACCTGATTCAACTCGCTCCCGTAAGCCGAAATGAGCGGCAAATCCGGCTCGTAACGCCGCTCGATCTCCACATCCGTGAGCCGCGACTGCAACATGGCCAGCGTGTTTTCCAGCGCCAGGCGCACATCCACTTCCTGAATCGGCGCCTGGTCCATGTACGAGTAATCCTTGATCGCCCGAATCAAATCAAAAATCCGCGCCGTCGAATCCAGCATGGCTTCGGCAATCCGCTCCGCGCGAACCGAGGAGGCAAACTGCCCCAGCACCACCGACAGCGCCGCCGCATCCAGAAACTCGAGCGGCTCAAGCTGCGCAGCCGTAACACCTAGTTCCGCCAGCTCAGGAGCAATCTTCCACGTCTCATCCACGCCGTGCGCCTTGAGCCATGTCTGCAAACTGTCTTCAAGCGCCGCGTGCTGCGTCGAGTCCAAAGAGAGAATTTTCCCCTGTCCGCGAATCGATTCCTGCCAGTTGCGAACCCGCTGCAGATGTTCTTTGTCAAGGCAAAGCGCGCCCAGCCTGTACTTCTCGTGGCCGTAAACGCGCAGTTCATCCAACAGTCCCGACGCGGCCCGTTGCGCCGCCGACGCCGGATTGTTCATCTCATGCGCCAGGTTCCCAGCCAGCTTGCCCAGAGCATTCAGCTTCTCCATCTGCTGCTCCAGCCGCGTAATCTCGCGCACGCGGTCCAGCAGCACGCTCACGCACCGCTGCGTCATCGAAGGTACCGCCGCCGTCATCTCCGCAAACATCTCGCGCGGATAATCCAGCCCCCACAAATCCGTGACAGCATAACCATGTCCGCCATACGTCTTCATGCGAGAGAACGGAAGCAGTCCGGTGATCATCCCTGTGCGCCCAATAAACAGCGCCGCGGGGCCGCCCCGCTCGCGGCGAACATGCACCTCGCCTTTGAGCAGAATCGTCATCGTGTCCGCAACATCGCCCTCATGGAACAACGTCGTCCCCGCGGCAACTTTGCGCTCGATTCCATGCGTCGCCAGCCATTCCAACTCGCACTCATCCATGCCGTGCAGCGGCGGAACGCGCCTCAGCGCATCAACAATTTCTGGAGTCGGAGTGCGGTTTCCAGCTGCCGGGTCCAGTGCGGGGGCGGAACTGGCGGTAGTCATAGAGATGACCTCTTTCTGTAATGGTAACCGAAGCGCCGCGCCAGCGCAGAAGCTGCCAAGCCTTGATTGGCGCAGCGGCGCAGCATCCCAATCCGTTGCTAGGGAATCGCGTCAATGAACCGATTTAGCGGCGGGATAGCCGCCGAAGCACAGAACACCAGCAGAGTACGGAAGCAGTTTGGGGTGGCCTTCAACGAAGACCACCCCGCACTGCACCGCGCGCAAAAACTACGCAGTGGGAACAGAAGACTGCGGCTTGTTGTCCTTCACCGTCACCGGGTCGAGGAACGGCATCGCGGCCCGCAGCCGTCCGCCAACCTCTTCGATCGGATGCTCCGCTTCGTCCTTGCGGATCTGCGTGAAGTACCTGCGTCCCGTCTTGTTCTCTTCGATCCATTTTTTCGCGAAGGTGCCGTCCTGGATCTCCTTCAGCATCTTCTTCATCTCCGCGCGTGTTTCGTCGGTCACAATGCGCGGCCCCGCCGTGTAGTCGCCATACTCCGCAGTATCCGAAACCGAATAGCGCATATATGCCAACCCGCCGCGATACATCAGGTCCACAATCAGCTTCAGCTCATGCAGGCATTCAAAGTACGCAATCTCCGGCTGATATCCAGCATTTACCAGGGTCTCAAAACCCGCCTTCACCAACGCCGCTGTCCCGCCGCACAACACCGCCTGCTCGCCAAACAGATCCGTCTCCGTCTCCTCGGCAAACGTCGTCTCGATCACGCCTGCGCGTGTGCAGCCAATACCCTTGGCATAGGAAAGAGCATTTTCAAGCGCCTTGCCCGAAGCATCCTGATGAATCGCCACCAGCCCCGGCGTGCCGCCGCCTTCAGTAAATACCTCGCGCACCCGATGTCCCGGAGCCTTCGGCGCCACCAGGGAAACATCAATATCCTTCGGCGGATCGATCGTGCCAAAGCGAATGTTGAATCCATGCGCGAACATCAGCGTCTTGCCCGCCTTCAGGTTCGGTGCAATATCCTTTGCGTAGGTGTCGCCCTGCGAGTGGTCCGGCGTCAGAATCATGATTACGTCGGCCCATGCCGCAGCATCACTCACCGTGTTCACTACAAGGCCGGCCTTCTTCGCCTTGTCAATCGACTTGCTCGTCGCGGGCAATCCTACCCGCACCTCAACACCCGAGTCCTTCAGATTCAACGCATGAGCATGGCCCTGCGAACCATAGCCGATAATCGCTACCTTCTTCTTTTGAATGATGGACAGGTCGGCATCCTGATCATGATACGTCTTCGGCATTTCGTTTCCTCGTGTCTTTCGTTGTAGTTTTTCTTCTTGTGATTGAAACTGATAAAAAGTCGGGCAGCCCTTGCCATTCCCTAATCCCTGCTCTTAAGCTACTGCGGCAAGTCAACCTCTTCCGCAATGTCGTCGTGCGCCTCGTCCTCGGCTCTAGCTTCAGCCTCAACACCCGGCACGCGCATCGCATCCAACACGCGGCTCGTATGCTGCCCGCGCCGCATTACCATCCGCCCCGTGCGCGAAACCTCCAGAATGCGGTCCTCGCTCTCATTGAGCACCTGGATCAAACCTTCGATCTTGCTCTCAACGCCGGTAATCTCAATCATCAGCGACTCTGGCGCCAGATCCACAATCCGTGCGCGAAACACCTCGGCCAGCTCAAAGATGTGCGACCGCGTCTTCGGCGTAGCCGCAACCTTAATCAGCGCCAACTCCCGGCTCACGCTGGAGTGCTGCCCAATGTCATCCACCTGCAGCACGTTCTCCAGCTTATACAGGCTCGCCATAATGCGGTGCCCCGCCGTCGGCGACGCTTCCGAGACAATCGTCATCCGCGACGTTCCCGGCTTCTCCGACCGGCCCACAGTCAGCGAAACAATATTGATGTTCAATCGCCGAAACAGTGACGCCACGCGCGTCAACACCCCCGGCTTATCTTCCACAAGTGCAACGAATGTATGCAGCATACGATTACAGAACTTTCTTTTACTCGTTTTGTAGGCCAATCGGGCGCGACCCTTGACGCCCGCCTTCATCAAACCAATCAAATCACGGATCGCCGCTCGCTGTTTTCTACTCCCTATACGCTATTCCCTGCTACTAAACATCCTCAGCCGTCTCAACCAGCGGATTGCTCTCCGGCCGCCGAATCATCTCATGCAAAGCCGACCCGGCCGCGATCATCGGATACACCGAATCTTCCTTCTCTACCAGAAAATTGATCAGGAACGGACCCTTGCGCTCACGCGCCGCCTTCACCGCCGGCAGTACCTCAGCGCGCGTCCGCACCGTCAGCCCCGGAATCCCATGCGCCGCCGCCAGCTTTACATAGTCGGGGCTCAATATCGGTGACGACTCATAATTCTTGTCATAGAAAAACTCCTGCCACTGTCGAACCATCCCCAGATACCCGTTGTTCACAATGGCGATGTTTACGTCGAGATTTTCCTGCGCAATCGTCGACAGCTCCGCGGCCGTCATCTGGAAACCGCCGTCCCCCGCAAGTATCCAGACCTCTTTCTCCGGATGCGCCACCTTCGCGCCAATCCCCGCGGGCAGCGCAAACCCCATCGTCCCCAGCCCACCGGATGTGATCAGAGTGCGCGGCTCTTCGTGTTTGTAGTACTGCGCCTCCCACATCTGGTGCTGGCCCACGTCGGTCGCAACAATCGCCTTGCCGCCCGTCGCATGCCAAAGATCATGCATCACGTGCGCCGCATAAAGATGCCCGGTGTCCGGCAAATTCTGAATATCGCGCACCGCGCACTCGCCCTTCATCGCATTCACTTCGCGCACCCACGCTGAGCTCTTGCGGGCGGAGAGATGCGGCAGCACCGCTTCCAGCACCCCTGCCAGATCGCCAATCAGCGCAACGTCCACCTTCACGTTCTTGTTGATCTCCGCCGGGTCAATCTCGATATGAATCTTCTTCGCGTGCACCGCATAAGTCGCCAGTGACCCCGTCACGCGATCGTCAAACCGCATCCCGCATGCAATCAGCAAATCCGACTGCTGGATCGCCTGGTTCACCCACGCCTCGCCGTGCATGCCCATCATGCCCAGCGACAGTGCATGCGACGCCGGGAAACCACCCAGCCCCAGCAGCGTCGAAGCCACCGGAATCTGCAGCCGCTCCGCCAGCGCAATCACCTGCTCGCGCGCTCCCGACTTGATCACCCCGTGTCCCGCCAGAATCACCGGCCGCTTCGCCGTGCGAATCATCTCCGCAGCCTTCAGCACTTCTTCGCTCTCCGCGCGCAGCATCGGATGCGGACGATGCGGACGCGGCGCGGCCCCGGCAAAATCAAACTCCGCCGCCGCCTGCTGCGCGTCTTTCGTAATGTCCACCAGCACCGGCCCGGGCCTTCCCGACCGTGCGATCAGCAGTGCCTCGCGAATCACCGGAGCAATATCCTCCGGCCGCGTCACCAGGTAGTTGTGCTTCGTCACGGGCAGCGTTATGCCCGTGATGTCCACCTCCTGAAACGCATCCGACCCCAGCACCTTGCTCGAAACCTGGCCCGTAATGCACAGCAGCGGAATCGAATCCAGCATTGCCGTCGCAATCCCCGTCACCATGTTCGTGGCGCCCGGCCCCGACGTCGCAATCGCCACGCCCACCTTGCCCGACGCGCGCGCGTACCCATCCGCCATGTGCACCGCACCCTGCTCGTGCCGCACAAGAATATGGCGAATTGGAAACTTCCGCAGCGCGTCATATGCCGGCAGAATCGCTCCGCCCGGATATCCGAACACTTCGCGCACGCCCTCGCCCTCCAGCGTCGCCCACAAAATCTCGGCGCCCGTCAGGCGGGTCATGTCCGATGGAATTTCCTTTTTCTGGCTCATCGCAGTTGTCTCCCGATGTATTCCCACAAGGATCAGTGCGTCACCGCGCCCTGTGCCGCCGACGAAACCGAGTCGGCATATTTGCGGAACACTCCGCGCGCAAATCGCGGAGCAGGTCTTTGCCACGCATTCAGCCGCGCAGCCAGCTCTTCATCAGAAATCTCAACCGACAGCTTGCGGTTGGGAATGTCGAAGTGAATCACATCGCCCTCGCGCACCGCCGCAATCGCGCCGCCCACCGCGGCCTCCGGCGCAACGTGTCCCGCCATCAATCCGCGCGTCGCTCCGGAAAAGCGCCCGTCCGTCAGCAGCGCCACCGTATCGCTCAGCTCAGGAATCCCCGCAACCGCTGCCGTCACCGCCAGCATCTCGCGCATCCCCGGCCCACCCACCGGACCCTCATAGCGAATCACCATCACATCGCCCGGCTTGATTGCGCCCGACTCTACCGCGTGAAACGCGTCCTGCTCGCAATCGAACACCCGCGCCGGTCCGCGATGCTCCAACCGCTTGTGCCCCGCGACCTTGATTACACAACCCTCAGTCGCAAGGTTGCCCTTCAGAATCACCAGTCCGCCCGTCGGCTTAATCGCCGTATCCACCGTATGGATCACCTTCTGCCCCGGCGTCTCCTTCGCATCTGCGGCTTCCTCGGCCAGCGTCTTGCCCGTCACGTTCAGCCCGCTGCCGTCGATCAGCCCCGCATCCACCAGCCGCTTCGCCAGCAACCGGCTTCCGCCCGCCGCCTGGTAATCCGCCGCCACATACTGCCCGCCCGGCTTCAAATCGCAAAGCAACGGAGTCTCACGGCTGATGCGGTCAAAATCATCAATGGTCAAAGGTATATTCATCTCGTTCGCAATCGCCAGAAAGTGCAGCACCGCATTCGTCGATCCACCCGACGCCGCCACGCTCGCAATCGCATTCTCCATCGCCTTCGGCGTAATAATCTGCGACGGCTTCAAACCCTTCTTCGCCAGCTCCATCACCATCCGTCCCGCTTCGCGCGACGCCGCCAGCTTGTCCGGCAAAAACGCCGGAACGCCCGAAATCCCAATCGGCGAAATGCCCAGAAATTCGCATGCCATCGCCATCGTGTTCGCCGTAAACTGGCCGCCGCACGCGCCCGCACCTGGACACGCATTCGCCTCAACCGCTTCCAGCCCCGCGTCATCCAGTTTGCCCGCCGCATGCGAACCAACCGCCTCGAACACGTCCTGCACGGTAAGGTCCTTGCCGTTCAAATGCCCCGGCGCAATCGATCCGCCGTACAGCATCAGCGAAGGAATATCCAGCCGCGCCAGCGCCATCACCGTCCCCGGCAGATTTTTGTCGCAGCCCGCAATTGCCACCAGCCCGTCAAACAAATTCCCCCGCGCAACCAATTCAACCGAGTCCGCAATCACCTCACGGCTGATCAGCGAAGCCTTCATTCCCTCCGTGCCCATCGTGATGCCATCCGAGATCGTAATGGTGTTGAACTCCATCGGCGTGCCGCCCGCCTCGCGAATCCCCTGCTTCACCGCCTCCGCAATCTGCCGCAGATGGAAGTTGCACGGCCCAATCTCCGTCCACGTATTTGCAATGCCGATAATCGGCTTCGCCAGGTCCTCGCGCGAAAATCCCACCGCCCGCAACATCGCCCGCGCCGGAGCCCGGTTCGGTCCCTCCGTCAGTGCAATCGAATGAAGTTTCGCCCGTCCGCTGCCGTTCTCACCACTCATGCGTGCGCTTCCCCTTTGGGTTTAGGCGCGACCCAGAAGGCCGCATCATGCTTCTGTTCAAACCGGTCGAGCGCTTCGGCATGCCGCAGCGACAACCCAATGTCGTCCAGTCCTTCGAGCAAACAATACCGCCGGAAAGGGTCCATCGTGAACGAAGCCGAGAATCCCAGTGCATCCTTCACCGTCTGGTCTTCCAGAGAAACAGTCAGCTTGTATCCCTCCGTCTTTGCCGCGCGATCCAGCAGTGTCTGCACCTGCTCCTCAGGCAAAGTCACCAGCAGAATCCCGTTCTTCCCCGCATTCGAGTAAAAAATATCCGCAAAGCTGGGCGCAATCACACAGCGAAATCCGTAATCCGAAAGCGCCCACGCCGCATGTTCGCGCGACGATCCGCAACCGAAGTTCTTAGCCGCCACCAGAATCTGCGAACCCTTGTAGTGCGGATGATTCAACTCAAAATTCTTATCCTTGCGCCAGTCGAAGAACAGAAACTCCCCATACCCCGTGCGCTCGATGCGCTTCAGGAACTGCTTGGGAATAATCTGATCCGTATCCACGTTGACGCGATCGAGCGGCGTCACCACCGAAGTAAGTCTGCGAAAAGATTGCATTACGCCAGCACCTCTTCCTTCCTGAACTCCCATGTCCGCACGTCGGTGAAGTGTCCCGTGATCGCCGCCGCAGCCGCCATCATCGGGCTCACCAGATGCGTCCGCCCGCCTGCCCCCTGGCGGCCTTCAAAGTTGCGATTGCTCGTCGATGCGCACCGCTCGCCCGGCGACAAAATATCCGGATTCATGCCCAGGCACATCGAGCATCCCGGCTCGCGCCACTCAAATCCAGCCGCGCGAAAAATCTGATCCAGCCCTTCCTGCTCTGCCTGCGCCTTCACCTTCTGCGAGCCCGGAACCACCATCGCATTCACCTTCGCATGCACATGATGTCCGATGACAACCTTCGCCGCTGCACGCAGATCCTCAATACGCGAATTCGTGCACGACCCAATAAACACGCGATCAATCGTGACCTCTTCAATCGGAACGCCAGCCTTCAGATTCATATACTCGAGTGCCCGCTCAAAGCCTCGCCGGTCCGCATCCGTCTCCGCCGCTGCCGGGTCAGGCACCACATCCGTCACCGCAATCACCATCCCCGGGCTCGTCCCCCACGTTACATAAGGAGCCAGCTCAATCGCCGGAATCATCAGCTCGCGGTCATAGGTCGCGCCTTCATCGCTCGTCAGCTTCCGCCACTCGCTCACCGCCTTGTCCCAATCCGCGCCTTGCGGCGCAAACTCCCGCCCCTTGAGATACGTAAACGTAGTCTCGTCAGCAGCGATCATCCCTGCCCGCGCCCCAGCCTCGATGCTCATGTTGCACACCGTCATCCGGCCTTCCATCGACAGCGACCGGATCGCCGAGCCCGCATACTCAATCACGTAGCCCGTCGCGCCATCCGTGCCAATGCGCCCGATAATCCCCAGCGCCACATCCTTCGCCGTCACGCCGTCCGGCAGCTCGCCTTCAACCGCAATGCGAAACGTCTTCGGCTTCGACTGTGGCAAGCATTGCGTCGCCATCACATGCTCGACCTCCGAAGTCCCAATGCCAAACGACAGCGCGCCGAACGCGCCTTGCGTCGAGGTATGCGAGTCGCCGCACACAATCGTCATGCCCGGCTTCGTCAGCCCCAGCTCCGGCCCAATCACATGCACAATGCCCTGCTCCGCCGACTGCACGTCGTAGAGCGTCACCCCAAAGTCCGCGCAGTTCTTGCGCAGCGTGTCGATCTGCTTCGCTGCAATCGCGTCTTCAATCAGCACCCGCCCCGCCAGCGTTGTCGGAACATTATGGTCCACCGTAGCCACCGTGCGGTCCGGACGCCGCAGCTTCCGCCCCGCCAGCCGCAATCCCTCGAACGCCTGCGGAGACGTCACCTCATGCACCAGGTGCAGATCGATATACAAAAGGGAGGGCTCATTCGCCGGCTCCGCAACCAGATGCGACTCCCAGACCTTCTCAAACAATGTTTTAGGCTTCGATGACATCCTATTGGCTCCACTTCTTCAAAACGTAACGATTACGATTACAAATAAGAATTGCGGTTAAAACCGCCGAAGGCAAGTATGCCCGTGCGGCAAGCACCGCCCGCCGCGCAGGCGCCGCCGGAGGCTATACGGCGTGCAAAGCCTGCCGCCGGTCAATCAAGTCGCTCAGCACCTGATGCACCTGGTTTCCCATCTCCTGCGTTGAAATTCCCTTCGCCCCGCGCACCAGGTCCGCCGTCCGATGCCCCTGCTCCAGCACCGTCCGCACCGCCGTCTCGACCGCCACAGCATCCTGCTCCAGCTTGGCCGAGTGCCGCAGCACCATCGCCGCCGTCAGAATTGCGCCGAGCGGATTCGCAAGCCCCTTGCCCGCAATATCCGGAGCCGACCCATGCACCGGCTCATATAAGTTCACCGCGCCGCCAATCGTAGCCGAAGGCAGCATACCCAGCGACCCGGTAATCACCGCCGCCTCATCCGACAAAATATCTCCAAACAGATTCTCCGTCAGCACCACATCGAAGTTGCGCGGCGTATTCATCAGGTGCATCGCGCACGCGTCCACATACTGATGCTCCAGCGTTACATCCGGATACTGCGTCGCCAGCTCCGTCACCGTCGCGCGCCACAGCTGTGAAACCTCCAGCACGTTCGCCTTGTCCACCGACGTCAATTTCTTCCGCCGCGCCGAAGCCAGCTCGAACGCCACCCGCGCTACCCGAATCACCTCGTCCCGCGTGTAGCGCATCGTGTTCCACGCCGCACCCGCTTCGCGATCCCACGCCCGCGGCTGGCCAAAGTAGAGTCCGCCCAGCAGCTCGCGCACAAACAAAATATCGGTGCCGTTCACCACCTCCGCCTTCAACGGAGAATTCTGCGCCAGTGCCGGCCACGCGAATGAAGGCCGCAGGTTGGCAAACCCGCCCAGCGCCTGCCGCAGCCGCAGCAACCCAGCCTCGGGGCGTTTGTCCGGCGTAAGCGAGTTGAACTCATTGCCGCCCACCGCGCCCAGCAGCACCGCATCGCTCTCCAGCGCGCCCTCCAGCGTGGACGCGGGCAGTGGCGACCCTTCCTTCTTGATCGCAACGCCGCCAATCAGCGCCTCGCGAAACTCAAAGTCGTAGCCGCCCATCTCCGCGACTGAGCGCAGCACGCGCACCGCTTCGCCCGTAACCTCGGGACCAATCCCATCGCCAGCAACAACCAGCACCTTCAGCTTCATTGAAAAATGATCTCCAGAAATTTAAGTGATTGCAGCGCGCCGTCGCAGAAGAAATCGGCGTCAGGCCCGCCGCGCAACCGTTTCGGTGATGACCTCGCCGATCAAATCCTCATGGCGTTGGTGATGTGCAACCAGGTTGACCAAATCCAGGTCGTAGATCGCCTTCTTCTTATCCGCCAGTTCCGTAAACGCGCGGTATGCAATATCCAGGTCCGCCGGAGCCAGGTGGTAGCCCAGCGCAATCAGCCGCGAGCGCAGCGCGTGTCGACCCGAGTGCTTGCCCAGCACCATCCTGTTCGTCGGAACCCCCACTGAAGCCGGCGTCATAATCTCGTACGTCAGCGGATTCGACAGCACGCCGTGCTGATGAATCCCCGCCTCATGCGCAAACGCGTTGCTGCCCACAATCGCCTTGTTCGGCGACGGTCCAAAGCTGATCGTGCCCGCCAGCTGCTGGCTGATCGAATAAAGATTCTCCAGTTTCAGCCCATGCTCCACCGGATACCGGTCCGCCCGCACCCGCAGCGCCGCCGCAATCTCTTCCAGCGCCGCATTCCCCGCCCGCTCGCCAATGCCGTTGATGGTGCACTCCACCTGCCGAGCACCCGCATCAATCGCCGCCAGCGCATTCGCTACCGCCAGCCCAAGATCATCATGCGTGTGCGCCGACAGCGTGACCCTGTCCGCGCCCGGCACACGCTCGCGAATCACGCGAAACATCTCCGCGTAGTCGCTCGGCGTCGCATAGCCCACCGTATCAGGCAGATTGATCACCGTCGCGCCCGCCTCAATCGCCACACCCACAATCTGGCACAGAAAATCATGTCCCGTGCGCGTCGAGTCCTCCGGAGAAAACTCCACCTCATCGGCCAACGTCTTCGCCAGCGCCACCGCCTTCCCCGCATGCTCCAGCGCCTGTTCCCGGCTGATCTTCAGTTTGTATTCCAGGTGAATATCCGAGCTGGCCAGAAAGATATGAATACGCGACCGCCGCGCCTTCCTGAGTGCCTGCCCCGCGCGCTCAATGTCCTCCGTCCTTGCGCGCGAGAGCGACGCGATCACCGGCTCGCGAACCTCCTGTGCCACCGCTTCAATTGAGGCAAAGTCCCCGTCCGACGAAATCGCAAAGCCGGCCTCAATCACATCCACTCCAAGATCAGCCAGCGACTGCGCCATCTGGAGCTTTTCGTGCTGGGTCATGCTGCAGCCCGGCGACTGTTCCCCGTCGCGAAGCGTCGTGTCAAAAAAATATACGCGGTCGTTAGCCATCTGCGTCTCCTGCAACCCTCTCGACTCTTTCAGTCTGCCAAACCCGCAGGCATAATTCAAATTTATAATTTCTACCGATTCGATAAATTAAGTTTATACTTGCCACGGACACCGCTGAAAGTCGCGTTTGCATTTATGGACCTCTCGCAGCTCGAAACCTTTCTCGCAGTCATCGAAGAACGCGGCTTCTCCCGCGCCGCCGTGCGCCTCCGCCGCACCCAGCCCGCCATCAGTCACACCATCCGCCGCCTCGAAGACGAAATCGGCGAGCCCCTCTTCGAGCGCGTCTCCCGCGAGGGCACGCTCACCGCCGCCGGGGAACTTCTGCGCGAATACGCCGAGCGCCTGCTCAAGCTGCGCACTGAGGCCTCCTCAGCCCTCGAGGAGCTGCGCTCCCTCGAGCGCGGACGCCTCCATCTCGCCGCCAACGAATACACCTGCCTCTACCTGCTCCCTGTGCTCGATCGCTTCCGCCACCAGTGCCCGCACATCGGCGTCATGGTCCAGCGAACCCTCGCCAGCCGCATCCCCGAGCACGTCCTCGGCCGCACCGTCGAGCTCGGCATCGTCACCTTCCCGCCTGAAGATCCCCAGCTCAAATCCATCGGCGTCTATACCGACTCCGTCGTCTTCATCGTCAATCCTCGCCATCCCTTCGCGCGCCAGAAAAAGGTAGCCCTCCGCGACCTCGGAGCAGAAAATTTTATCGCACACAATGTCGTCTCACCCCTGCGTCGCCGCGTCATCGCCCTCTTCGAGCAGCACAAGACGCCCCTCCACATGAACGTGGAGCTGCCCAGCCTCGAAGCCATCAAACGATTCGTCGCCATGGGCAACGGAGTCGCCCTCGTCCCGGGCCTCACCGTCCGCAGCGAGCTGGCTCGCGGCGAACTGGTGCAGGTGCAGGTGCCCGAGCTGCGTATCGACCGCCAGCTCCTGCTCATTCACCGCCGCAACGCGACTCTCTCCCACGCTGCCCAGGCCTTTCTGAAATGCGTCAAGGCCATCGCCGCCGAAAGCGGATCGCCCTTCAGCTTTCGCCGCCACAATCGCGACGAAACGGCCGCCCGCGTCCTCTGAGCGACACCGCCGCGCTCATGGCTCGAACCGCGATTCACCCATCGCCGGCTGCCCCGCTCCGTCATTTCTGCGCTCTCGGCCCTGTGCCCTGAGCCCCGTCCCCTGTACAATTGCCTGAGTGGACAAGGCCTGGTGCCCAGCTCCATAAATTGACAAGCCCCCAGGGCTTTTTTTGCGCCCGCCGCGCCGGGCAAGAGGTTCACGAAACGAATGAAGAAGAGTCTGTTGTTGCTGTTGCTGCTGCCCCTCGTTGCAGTAGCTGGTTTTGCCCAGGAAAGCCGTCAGGATATCAGCGTAAGCGGCTCGGCACTGTTTAACCCCTATATTAGTGGCAATGCGGTGCATCTCCACTCTACCGTCGGGTTTGGCACATTGATCAGCTACCGATATCTCCTCACCCCCAGCAGTGGCCTCGAGCTGAACTACCAGTACGCCCAGCAGGTCCAGCACTACACCAACCCCACCAACAACAACACCATCCACAACCGCTTTCAGGAGGTCTCCGGAGCCTACGTCCACAGCTTCATCTTCCGGAACTGGAACCCCTTCCTCGAAGCGGGTGTCGCTGGCTTCATCTTTACCCCGATCGATGACTCGAAGACGACCACGCAGAATACGAGTCAAAACACCAACGTGGGCGGAATGTACGGCGGGGGCATTGCCTACGAAATCAGCCCCAGCTTCGACATCCGCGCCGAATACCGCGGTCTCATCATGAAAACCCCCACTTTCGGCATCAACAACTTCAGCACCGGACGCTACTACAACATCAGCGACCCGGTGATCGGCATCGCTTACCACTTCTAAGCGCACATTCGGGCGGAGGTGAGACGCCTCCGCTCCGTCTAAACCATCCAAATCCGTACCTGCTGGAACATCCCCCACCCACCAATTCTCCCTGAAGCAGCACAATGCAAAGCCCTTCTCCGTCTTCGGGAATTTCCACATTACCTCCCCTACATATAGATGTTGCACAACCACCAGATACAGCGTAAGGTGGTTTTACTTTGCTGGTTGCCCGCACGTTGTGCGGGAATGAAATGGGAATCCGGTGCAATTCCGGAGCTGCCCCGCAGCGGTAAGCAGGAACGAACGCCCGCATCGGCACTGGCCTTCACAAAGGCTGGGAAGCCGGGCTAGTAGGCCGCCTGCAAGCCCGAAGACCGGCCTGCGAAGACATTTCGCTTACGCCTCCGAGGGGAGGGCGAGGGTGATCATCGGCCATTCCACGCCGTTGCCCTCTCGCGTCTCTTCTCTCAGGCCACGGAGAGCACAACACATGGCGACCATCCCTCAAACCACACTCCAGACCAGCCTTTCCGACCTCACCCCCAGCTTCCCCATCCGCGAAGAAGTCCCCACCATGCACGTCCGCAAGCGCAACGGTGCCCTTGAGCCCGTAGACGTGAACAAAATCGTCCGCGCCATCGAACGCTCCGTCTGGGGCCTCGCCCACGTCGACGCCATCCGCATCGCCAGCAAGACCATCGGCGGTCTCTACGACGGAGCCACCACCCGCGAGCTCGACGCCATCTCCATTGATACCGCCGCATCCCTCATCGCCGAGGAGCCGCAGTACTCCAAACTCGCCGCCCGACTCCTCCTCGGCACCATCATCAAGGAGGTCGCCGGACAGAATCTGCATTCCTTCTCGCAGTCCATTGACTACGGCCACCAGCAGGGCATCGTCAATCCCGCCACCGCCGAATTCGTCAGCACCCACGCCCGCAAGCTCAACCACGCCATCGACGACCAGCTCTCCGACCGCTTCGAATACTTCGGCCTGCGTACCGTTTACGATCGCTATCTCCTCCGCGATCCCATCTCCCGCAAAGTCGTGGAGACACCGCAGTATTTCTTCCTCCGCGTAGCCTGCGGCCTCGCCACAACTCCCGCCGAAGCCATCGAGTTCTACCGTCTCATCGCCGCGCATGACTACATGCCCTCATCGCCCACTCTCTTCAACTCCGGAACCAAACACGCGCAGATGTCCTCCTGCTACTTGCACGACTCCCCCCTCGACTCCCTCGAGTCCATCTACGACGCCTACAAGTCCGTAGCTATGCTCTCCAAGTTCTCCGGAGGCATCGGCCTCGCCTTCCATCGCGTCCGCTCCGAGGGTTCGCTCATCCGCGCCACCAATGGCTTATCGAATGGCATCGTCCCCTGGCTCCGCACCCTCGACAGCTCCGTCGCCGCCGTCAATCAGGGAGGCAAGCGCAAAGGCGCATGCTGCGTCTACCTCGAGCCTTGGCATGCCGACATCGAGCAGTTCCTCGAGCTCCGCGAAAACACCGGCGACGGTGCCCGCCGCACCTACAATCTCAACCTCGCCAACTGGATCCCCGACCTCTTCATGCGTCGCGTCGACGAAGATGGCGTCTGGTCCCTCTTCGATCCCAAAGTCGTCCCGCACCTGCCCGATCTCTACGGAGACGAATTCACCGCCGCCTACGAAAAAGCCGAGCAGGCCCAGCTCTACGCCCATCAGATCAAGGCCCGCGACCTCTACGCCCGCATGATGCGCTCACTTGCCGAAACCGGAAACGGCTGGATGACCTTCAAAGATGCCTGCAATCTCAAGTGCAACCAGACCGGACGCCCCGGCAACACCGTCCATCTCTCCAACCTCTGCACCGAAATCACCGAGGTCACCTCAAAAGACGAAACTGCCGTCTGCAACCTCGGCTCCATCAATCTCGCCCGCCACGTCGCCAACGGAGCCTTTGACTTCGCCAAGCTGGCCGAAACCGTTCGCATCGCCGTCCCCATGCTCGACCGCGTCATCGACATCAACTACTACCCTGTCCACGAAGCCGCCAACGCCAATGCCCGCTGGCGTCCCGTGGGCCTCGGCGTCATGGGCCTGCAGGACGTTTTCTTCCAGCTCCGCCTGCCCTTCGACTCGCCCGAAGCGCAAACCCTCTCCGCGCGCATCCAGGAAGAGATTTACTACTACGCGCTCGCCGCCTCCTGCGAGCTCGCCGAAAAGAACGGCCCGCATCCATCCTTCAGCGAAACCCGCCTCGCGCAGGGCAAGCTCCAGTTCGATCTCTGGGGAGTCACGCCCACCGACGAAGCCCGCTGGAACCAGCTCCGCGAGCGCATCGCGAAGCACGGAGTTCGCAACTCACTCCTCATCGCCATCGCGCCCACCGCCACCATCGCCTCCATCGTCGGCTGCTACGAGTGCATCGAGCCGCAAATCTCCAACCTCTTCAAACGCGAAACCCTCTCCGGAGAATTCCTCCAGGTCAATCGCTATCTCATTCAGGAGCTGAAAGACCGCGGCCTCTGGACCGAAGAAGTTCGCATGAAGCTCAAACTCGCCGAAGGCTCCGTGCAGCAAATCGCCGAACTCCCCGACGACCTCAAGCTCATCTACCGCACCGTATGGGAGGTCCCCATGCGCAGCCTCATCGACATGGCCCGCGACCGCAACGCCTACGTCGATCAGAGCCAGTCCCTCAATCTCTTCGCCGAGTCGCCCAACATCGGACGCCTCAGCTCCATGTACATGTACGCCTGGAAGAGCGGCCTCAAGACCACTTACTACCTCCGCTCCCGTCCCGCCACGAAGATTGCCAAGACCACCGTCGCATCCATGGCAGCCGTAGCCTGCTCACTCGAAAACCCCGGCTCCTGCGAAGCCTGCCAATAAGGAGAATCATGTCCACCATCACCGCGCCCGAAACCATCCTCGATCCCGGCCTCTGCCTCACCCTCCGGCCCATGCGCTATCCCGTCTTCTACGACATGTTCCGCGACGGCATCAAGAACACCTGGACTGTCGAAGAGGTTGACTTCTCTACCGACCTCGTCGATCTCACCCGCCGTCTCAGCCCCGCCGAGGTCCACCTCATCCAGCGCCTCGTAGCCTTCTTCGCCACCGGAGACTCCATCGTCTCCAACAACCTCGTCCTCAACCTCTACAAGCACATTAACTCACCCGAAGCCCGCCTCTACCTCTCGCGCCAGTTGTACGAAGAGGCCGTCCACGTCCAGTTCTATCTCACCCTGCTTGACAACTACGTTCCCGACGCCGAAGCCCGCGCCGAGGCCTTCGCCGCCGTCGAAAACATCCCCTCCATCTCAAAGAAGGCCGCCTTCTGCATCAAGTGGATGGATTCCATCCAAAATTTGGACCAGCTCGAAACCCGCGACCACCGCCGTCAGTTCTTGCTCAACCTCATCTGCTTCGCCGCCTGCATCGAAGGCCTGTTCTTCTTCGCCGCCTTCGCGTACGTCTACTTTCTCCGCAGCAAAGGCCTGCTCCACGGCCTCGCCTCCGGAACCAACTGGGTCTTCCGCGACGAAAGCTGCCATCTCGAATTCGCATTTGAGGTAGTGAACGTGGTCCGCAGCCAGGAGCCCGGCCTCTGGGACAAGGATTTAGAGCAGGACATCATTCAGATGCTCCGCGAAGCCGTAGACGCAGAAGTCCAGTTCGCCGAAGACCTCCTCAGCGGGGGCGTCGCCGGCCTCTCCGTCCGCGACATGCGCCAATATTTAGGCTATGTTGCTGACTCACGCCTGCAACGCCTCGGCATCGCGCCTGCCTTCAACGCAAAAAATCCCTTCGCCTTCATGGAACTCCAGGACGTCCAGGAGCTGACCAACTTCTTCGAACGCCGCGTCTCTGCCTACCAGACCGCCGTCGCCGGAGAAGTCGTCTTCAGCGACGACTTTTAGTTTGTTTTCGCCCAGCCGGCTTTTGATCTTGAAAGATAGCGCCTTCAATCCCTTTAAAAAGAATCGCTCCGAAGGAGCAACCTCCCTGCCGCAGGCCGGAGCGCAGCCGAAGTCGAAGCGACCCATCTAATTTCCTGATCTGTTTCTCGCGTCTTTCAGCGAGAGAGCGAGAAGCAGACCAGGCCTACCCGATGCGCGGCGCCATCGCGCATCCTTGGCACTCAAGAATATGTGTGTTGCGGTGGCGGATCTGCGGGCTTCAATCCACCGTAACCACAATCAACGACGCATCGTCGTGGAACTGCCCATTGCAGAACGCCGTCACATCCTCCAGCACCCGCTTGCGTATTTCGTGCGCGCCGCCCTGCCGGCTCGCCAGCACCGACTCGATCACCCGCTTGTAGCCGAACTCCTCTTCCTTCGCATTCCACGCCTCCAGCACGCCGTCCGTCACCATCACCAGTACATCGCCCGTAGCCAGCGCCTGCTCGTGATCGCTGAAGGTCCAGTGCGAAAACAATCCCAGCACGCCGCTCGATGCTTCGGGAAACTCAATCGCCCCGTCCAGATGCACCAGAAGCGGCAGGCAATGCCCTGCGCTCTCGTACTCCAGCACGCGCGGCTCTCCATGCAGAACCGCATAAAACAAGGTCACAAAGCGCCCCGGCGCAATGTTGTCGCACAAGGCGCTGTTGAGTCTGGAGCATAACTCCGCCGGAGAAACATCCTCCCGCGCGAACGCCTTCACCGACGCCTGAAGGTTCGCCATCAGCAGCGCCGCCGCCATTCCTTTGCCCGAAACATCAGCAATGCACAACCCCATTTTGCCGTCACCCAACGGCAACACATCGAAATAATCGCCGCTCACGCTCCGCGCCGGCTGCCATGCGCACGCAATCTGGAACCCCGGCAGTTGCGGCGTCTCGTGCGGCAGCAGATGTACCTGGATCTCATGCGCCTGCTCAAGGTCCGACTGCAGCGCGTGCACTTCCTTCAGCCCAAGCTGAACCTGGCTCTGCAGCCTTCGCTGCATCTCCGCATGTTGCGTCTCCAGCCGGGCGCGGCTGTCGTTAAACACGAAAAAAACGATCCCAACGATCAATGCAATAAGGAGCGTGATTGGCATGTCGGAACGCACAGCCTGCAGAAACGAAACACCAGCGCCGTGTACCGGGAAAAGAAAATAGATCGGAAGCTCCGCAGTCACATTCGCAACAAATCCTGCGAAGATCAGAAGTAGCAGATATCCGATCCAATTCCAGGGCCGCGGGCGCCGCTCGAACAGAGGCCGGCCGGGCAGCAGAAGCAAATGAACCACATTGCCCGCGACCAAAGTGTACAAGAGGATACCGACAATCCCCGTTGGCGAGTCAAATATCCAGTTGAGGATGCGTATCGCAATCGCAATCAACAGCAGAACCAGCTGAAACCGTAGCAGGCCGAACCCTGCAAGAGACATCCTGCGCTCATCCGCCTTCGGCATAAAGGTCACACCCGCATGAAGAGGAAGAATAGCAGAAGCAACGCACGAGCCATCTACGGCTTCTGCCGTAAATACAAAAAGAGC
>Ga0335075_10000371_pt1 | contig 80860 bp, 67 predicted proteins | sample Lox_Sample_24_FD_206723 | JGI IMG/M metagenome (GOLD analysis project Ga0335075, IMG submission 206723) | Soil microbial communities from Loxahatchee National Wildlife Refuge, Florida, United States - Lox_Sample_2.4 | ecosystem: Environmental > Terrestrial > Soil > Wetlands | place: USA... | reverse complement strand
AAACTACGAGTGATTACCAGACGTTCCTACGGTTTTCGCACCTGCGAGGCAATGAAAATCGCCATGTATCACACTCTTGCACGACTTCCAGAACCGGAAACTACCCACAGATTCTGCTGAGGAGGCGGATTCAGAAATAAAGCTTTACGCTCGCGATCTGCGACGACCGATTTTCCAGGCGGAGTCGCCGCACAGCGCCAATGCAGCTTAGATTCCTAACGCCCAGCCGCATCCGATTGTTCAATCAGTTGAAACATGTTCGGAGCAACTGCGCACGTCTCGCCCTGCATCGGCTTCCAAACACTGCCGTTGGCGAAAGCAAGGGAATCAATTTCGAGCCAGCCGGCCGATGCCAGGCCACGCACGACGAAATCGGAATAGACCCTTCCATTGCCAGCGGAATTGAATCTCACGAGCAAGCTCTGCGCTGCTGGGGTATCACCCGGGTAAACCAGCTCAAATCCGGGCTTGCTGCTGTTGTAGCCGTGCACCGTCACTTCGGCTGATTGAATGCTGGCAGGGAAACTCCTGACCTGCGAAGCGCGGGACAAGACCAGCTGTAATCTCGTCTCAAATAGTCTTCTGACCTGGCCGTTGCCAGCGAGTCGCACTCTGCCGCCAGTGGCCTGGTTGAGCCCCATCGAGACGGGACAGCCGGAGCTTCCATGGAGCACGAATTGTTCAGGGATTGTTGCCTGCGCTGCTGCAGCACTGGATCCGAAAAGGAGGGCCATCGAAAGGACAGCGAGCTTCATGAGAACTCCTTTCAGAGCGGAATTCCGTTTCCCGGCCGCTGTGGGATCCCTGGATGCCCTGTTGATCGGGGCATCATAACGGCAGTCAGGAGCCGAACGGTCGGCCCGAGGCGGTAATCCAGCACCAAATTAAAATTACCCCTGCTCTGCTACGGCAGTAAAGGGATCCCTTGCGTGCGACTCGTCTACGGACTGGTCAGCGAGCAGGAAACGGATTCCTTTGTTGGTGAAATAACAGCGCCGGCGCAAATCCTTTTCCGGCATTCAACTAATTCTTTAGTTACAATGGGACCATTGCCGCGTCTAACGCAGTGGAGGTTGAGAAGTGCCCCGCCGCACATCCGAAATCCTCACCGAAGCCGAACTCCGGATCATGCAGGTCCTCTGGCAGAAGGGCCCGGCTACGGTGCAGCAGATTCTGGATGCGCTCGCCGTCGATCCTCCGCTCGCTTACAACTCCGTGCTCACCACCATCCGCATCCTCGAACGCAAGGGTTATGTGGAGCATTCGCCTGAAGGCCGCGCTCACCTCTACCGGCCGGTGGTCGAGCAGGCTGAGGCCAGCCGCTCGGAGATTCGCCATCTCGCGGGCCGCTTCTTTCGCAATTCGCACGAAGATCTGGTGCTGAACATCCTTGAGGACCGGGGCATCGCTCCCGACGAGCTGAAGCGTCTGCGCAAAATGCTGGAACAGAGCCGGGAAGACGCAGGGAGTGAAAACGGATGATCCTGCCGGGGATGGAGCTTACCGCACAAGTCGCCGTCGAAAGGGTATTGAACTCACTGCCCGAAGGCCTGCTGGTGGCCGTCTGCGCCTGGGCTTTGCTCCTCGTCATGGGCCGTCAGAATGCCGGCACGCGCTTTGCCGTCTGGATGGTGGCGCTGGTAAGTGTCGCCGTACTGCCCTGGCTGCGCGGATTGCATGCCGCCGCCTTCTCGCCCGGACCGTCCGAGGGCACCGCCCTTGTCATTTCCGCCTTCTGGGCGTTCGCGCTTTTTCTGATCTGGATGCTGGCCGCCGGTGCACTGCTCGCGCGTCTGGTTGCCGGCGTATGGCAGATGAAGCGAATGCGCAGCAACTGCAGGGAAGTGCCTCTCGCCGATCTGCCCCCCGCCCTGCAGGAGCCGATTCGCGAAAGCAGCCGACGGGCGCGCATCCTGATTTCCGACGAGGCGCGGGTTCCCGCGGCCACGGGCTTGTGGAAGCCCGCCATCATACTTCCGGCATGGGCTCTCGGCGAGCTCAGCGCCGAAGACCTGCTCGCCGTCGTCGTTCACGAACTCACGCACCTGCAGCGGCGCGACGACTGGACGAATCTTCTGCAGAAATCCGTGCGTGCGGTTCTGGTCTTTCACCCGGCGATATGGTGGATTGAGTCGCGCCTCTCGGTGGAGCGCGAGATGGCCTGCGATGATGTGGTGCTGGCGGCCACCGGTAATCCGCGCGCCTATGCCGGGTGCCTGATCAGGCTGCTGGAGCGCAGTTGCGCTCGCCGCGGATGGACTGCCGCTCAGGCCGCTGTGGCCCATGCTCGCGACGCCGCACGCCGCATCGCGCAGATCCTGCATCCACGCCGTGCTGCCGGCGTCCGCGTGGGACGCCTTGCGCCAGCCGCCGCCGCAGCTCTCTCGGCAGCCTGCCTCGGTATTGCCGTCTGCGCACCTCAGTTCGTCGCAGTCAGCCCGGAGGAGCTGATCACCATCGCCTCGGTCACGCCCCCGGCGGTTCCTGCACTCCCAGCCCATCACGCGCAGGTCAGAGTCGTTCCGGCAGCCTTCGTGGTACGGCGTGCTGTGATTGCGCGTCACCGGCACGCGATCGAACCCGTGGGTGCGACGCGCAGCCTTCCCGCTGTTCTCGCGCTGCGGAAAGCACCTGCGCCGCGTGTGGAACGGGCCAGCCTCGATCCTGTTCCGGCGCTGTCCGCGCCGAAACAGGCAGCGCCGCAGTGGGCGGTTTACGAGACGGCGGTCTACAGCCGCGCGATCAGCACAGAGTCGATGGGCGGCGCTCCTGCCATGGTGCAGACCTTCACCGTGCAGACCGTGAACTATGTCCTGAACGGCGTAGCCGTGCAGCGCACCTTCGTAGTGCAGGTCGTCTGGATGGTTCCGGTCCAGGCCGCAGCGGAGGCACAGACTTCGTCGAAGTCCATCTAAATTTTTTTGTCACTGTCAACTAATTCTTTAAGAGGAGAATCGCTTATGAATTTCGGAACCTGGAAAAAGCTGCTTTGCCGGCGGATTGTCGCGCCGGCCCTCGCCGCCGCGGCCCTGGCTGGGGCGGGAACATGGGAACTGGCGCGGCCCGTCGCCGCAGACGCTGCCGCCGCAGCAGCAGCTCCTGCGCCCGCGCCTCCGCCGCCGACCGAGAGCAGCAATCTGCTCGCGCTCGATCAGTCCATGGAAGCGTTGGCGGAGCGCGTCACCCCCGCTGTTGTCAACGTCACCGTCGTCTCCCAACCGGGTCCGACGCAGATCGGTGAAGATGGCGGAGGTCAGAATCAGTCTCAGATCCAGCAGTTCTTTGGCCCCGGCTCGCCGTTCGGTCCGCTCTTCTCGCAGCCCATGCAGCAGGAGCCTGAAGTCGAAAAGGTTCTGGGCAGCGGCGTCATCATTTCGCCGGACGGCTATATCGCCACCAACAACCACGTGGTCAGGGGCGCGGTAAACATCCGCGTTACCCTGAGCGACCGTGACGTCTACCCCGCCAAGCTGATCGGCGCCGATCCGCTTACCGATCTCGCCGTCATCAAAATCGACGCGCATAATTTGCCTGCGCTGCAGTGGGGCAACTCAGCGCAGCTGAAACCCGGACAGATGGTGCTGGCCTTCGGCAATCCCTACGGCTTCAGCTTCTCCGTCACGCGCGGCATTGTCAGCGCGCTCAACCGGCCCAACCCCACGGCCAACCGCTACAAGCCCGGCGAGTTCATCCAGACCGACGCCGCCATAAACGAGGGCAACTCCGGCGGCGCGCTGGTGGATGCGCGCGGCCAGGTGATCGGCATCAACACCTTCCTCATCTCGCCCTCCGGCGCTTTTGCCGGCATGGGATTCGCCATCCCCTCGGAAATTGCGCAGCCCACGGTCAACACCATCATCCGCGACGGCAAAGCGGAGCACGGCATCATCGGCGTGACCATCTCCGATGTGACCCCCTCGAACGCAAAATTCTTCGATATGACGAAGGCGGAGGGCGCGGTGGTGACCAGCGTCTCGCCGGACTCGCCGGCCAGCAAAGCGGGCCTGAAGACCGGTGATGTGATCACAGCTCTCGACGGCAAGCCTGTAACCAACTCCGGCGAGTTGCAGATGGAGGTGGTGCTGCGCCATCCCGGAGAGACGGTGCATCTGCAGGTGTCGCGCAACGGCAAAACGCTGACCGTGCCGGTCACGCTGGAAGCCATGAACGGTTCGTCCGGATCCCCGGAGGGCCAGGAAGCAAGCGGCAAACAGCGCTGGGGCCTCGGCCTGACCGACCTCACGCCCGCCGTCCGCCAGCAGATCGGTGCGCCGGACAGCGTGCAGGGCGCAGTGGTGCGCACGGTGCAGCCGGGCAGCCCGGCCGATGACGCCGGTTTGCAGCCGGGCGATGTGATCGTCTCGGTCGACCGCAAGCCGACGCAGACGGCGTCCGGCGTGGCGCGGCAACTGTCGAGCATTCCTCCCGGGCAGGATGCGCTGGTGCTGGTCTGGTCCGGCGGCGGCGACACCTTCCTCGTGCTGCATCCGTCTCAGGGCTGAGAGGGTCCCAGCGCCGTCTCTGTCCGCGCGCAGATCGGTTCGCGGCTCACCTTCGCCGGCCAGGGTGGGCCGCGGCCTCTGACGCCTGATCTGGAATTTGCGCCACAATCTGCCAGGCCATTTTTCCGCAAACTGATTAGCCCTGTCGCCATCCGCTTTCGAAGATCGGGCTCCAGGTGCCTGAGGGGTTCCGTTCAAGGATGATTTCACTCGGATCGACTTTTTCAGAGAGGGTCCGGACGTCACACGAGTCCATAGCCCCCGGCTGGCCAACGACGCTACCCGGCGTCCCCGCGGCACATCGCCACAATCGCCGCCCCGTAGCGTTCCGCCTTCGCCGGCCCAATGCCATGAATGGACGTCAGCTCTGCCATACTTCGCGGGCTCGCCACCACCACCCCTCGCAGCGCCGCATCCGTCAGCACAAAGAAGGCCGGCTTGCCCGCAGCCGCTGCTACGGCCTTGCGCCACGCCCGCAGCCGGTTCTCCAGCTCGGTCTGCGCGGGCGTGAATGCCGCCGCCCCATCCGCTCCGTTCCCCAAACCCGAGACCGCACCCGCCGGCTGCGGCGCCGGCTTCTTCTTCCGCGGAGCCGCCGGCCCCACGACACCCTCGCCCGTCCCCCGCAGCAGTACCGCCAGCTGCTCCGGCTCCGTCCATCTTCGCCCCTCGTACGTCAGCGCCGCTTTGCGGAACGTCACCTCCCGCCCCTCCGGATTCGTCCAGGTCTCCGTCGTCAGCGTCACGAGACCAGCCCGCGCCAGCCCATCCAGCAGCGCGTCAAAGGCCCGCCGCTCGCCCTCCACGCCCGACTCCGTCTGCAGTCGCCCCACCGACCGAGGTCCGCCCTCCTGCAGCTTGCGCAGAATCCGCCGCAGTTGCCGGGCCTCATGCGGGCCCGGCTCCACAAACGGCACCGCCACCGCCGTCTCCGGTGAGCAGAAATCGCAGCGCCCGCACGGCGAGCCCGGCTTATCCCCGAAATGCCGCACCAGAGCCGACATCCGGCACTGCGCCGTCTCCGCGAACGCCACCATGTCGCCCAGCTGCGCCCGCCGGTGCTCCCTCTGCGCCTCATACCCCGCCCGCCACCGGCCCGCATCGGTCGTCCGCAGCAGCCCGCGCACCCGACCCTCCACATCGAACGCCGCCGCTCCCTGCGCCGCCAGCTTGTCCACCGCGCGCCCAAACACCTCGGGATCCATCTTCAGTTTCGCCCACAGATCCTCCGGCGGCTGAAACTCCTCCGTCAGCACCCGAGCTGCGCGCGCCAGGTCCTCCACCGGCGGATAATCCCGCTCGAAGAAGCTCTCGTGCATCCTGCGATCCGCATAGCTGTGCAGCAGAATCGCCCGCGACTGGTGCCCATCGCGCCCCGCCCGCCCCACCTCCTGGTAATATGCCTCCACCGACCCGGGCAGCGCCGCGTGAACCACCGTCCGGATATCCGCCTTGTCGATCCCCATCCCAAATGCGATCGTCGCCACCACCACCTGCAATTCGCCCGCCAGGAAGCTCCGCTGCACCCGCTCCCGCACCGCCGGCTCCAGCCCCGCATGGTACGAAGCCGCCGGAAACCGCCCATTTAACTCCACCGCCAGTTCATCGGCCGCCTTGCGCGACGGCGCATACACAATCGCCGGCCGCGTCTCCGCCGCCTCCAGATACTCACGAATAAATTCGTTCCGCCGCGGCTTCGACATCTCCACGATCTCCAGCGCCAGGTTCTCCCGGCGGAATCCATGCACGAACAGCGCAGGCTCCATCAGCCGCAGCTGCGTCACAATGTCCTGCTGCACCCGCGGCGTCGCCGTCGCCGTCAGCGCGATAATCGGCGCCGGCCGCAACAACGGCAGCCACTCGCCCAGCGTCCGGTAGTCCGGACGAAAATCGTGTCCCCACCCGGAAATGCAGTGCGCCTCGTCCACCGCGATCAGCGCCGGCGTCCGCCGCGCCAGCATCTCAGGAAACCCGGGCACCCGCAGCCGCTCCGGCGCAATGAACAAAAACTGCAGCGTCCCATCCAGATACTCTCGGCACGCCTGCCGTGCCTCTTCGCGCGACAACCCCGAGTGGATCCGCGCCGTCCGCAGCCCGTGCGCCGCCAGCTGTGCTGCCTGGTCGTCCATCAGCGCGATCAGCGGACTCACCACCAGCGCCGGACCCCCGCGCGCCACCGCCGGCAGCTGATAGCAGATGCTCTTCCCCGCCCCCGTCGGCATCACCAGCAGCGCGTCGCGGCCGCCAGCCACCGCGCGACAGACCGCTTCCTGATTCTCCCGGAATCCCGGAAACCCAAACGTACTCCTCAGCAGCGAAGCAAGATCCATGGCGCTTATTTCATGGTGACACGTCCGCCAGAGTACGAGGAAGGATCGCCTCCGTCACCGGCCCGAAATCGAAGGAAGCCTTGGCCGGCGATTCGAAACCCCCACCCTGCCGCCGCTGTGCCGGGCCGAAATCTCCGCCGGTCCTGGAGCAATAATCCGACCCGGTGAGCATTGGATGACGCGCTCACGGAGATGGCCACGGTGCGTCGGTGACGAAGGCAATCTGCGTCTCCAGCGACAAAGCGAACCTCGACGATGGAACGGCGGGTCGGTCGTCTGTGCGCTCAGGGAGTGGACCGCGCCCACGAAAGTATTGTTGCGCGCACTCATGAGGAAGACAGGGAGGAAATTTGCCGGATTACAGGCGCAGGGCGAGCCCGGGGGCAGGATAAGCTCGTCCGGCATCATCGTTCTGTGACGCACGAGCCGGCATCACCACTCAGTGGCCTGCGGCGATCTGCTCAGCCTCCGGCAGAACGCGCCGCGCCTTTGGCAAAAGAAATCCCGCCGCAATCAGCCACCCAAATCCGGGGAGCCGCACCAACGAGATCAGCAGGCAGTTCCGATGCTGCGCGCAGCGAGAATCTGTCCCGCGCAGACGTTGCGCGACGAGTAAACGGCATTGCTGTAATTGAACACCGTGCCGAGGCGTTCGCCGTTTCACCCTCGCCCCGCGGCCTTCGCTTTCATATCGGGCGACGGATCATTCGCTCCCTGACGGGAGAAGAAACGGCAAGTCGGCCTCTATCAAGCGATCTGTCCTCAGGTCGTGGATGTCGATTGACGCATTCAGGCTTTGGGACGCCAGCGACGGGCCGGGCGCCGGAGACTGCAATTTTTGGCCGGGAAGACCTCAAAACTTGCACAGTTATCGGCAGACGCAGCGGACTTAAGCAACTTAAGTGCTCGCCATTGAAGTCGCACCGCTGCTCTAAGGATGGAGCGCATAAACGTGGCTGGTCCTGTCGGAGACTTCAGGGCCGGCCTCGTTATCCAGATCGAAGACGGTAACCGTATTCGTTCCCTTATGCAGCCAGCATCCGGGAAGGTAGTCGGATTGTTGTGGGCCGATATGCCAGATTCTGCCAACCGCGTGGCCGTTGACCCACAACAACCCTTTGCCCAGCTGACTCACATCCAGATAGGTATCCCCAACTCGGGTGAGCGTGAATTGACCCTGATGAAACACCGGACCTGCAATCGTGTTGCTTGACCAGTGCGGAGCGGGCGCCTGCTCCATGGGGAGCGGGTAATTTTCCCATTCGTGAAGAGGTTTTCCGTTCAGAAGCACAGGAAAGATCAGCCCTTTGCGGTCCGTCGGAAACTGCGGCCCATAATTGATGCGGCCCGTATCCTCGACAAGGATGTCAAGCCGAGCCGAGTGGCCAGGGATATCGATCATTGCCTGATGCTGATCGAACCGGCGGTCGAGTGTCGCCTCACGATGGCCATTGATATACACCACGTCATAGTCCCGTGCTCCGCCAATGTCGAGCGTGGACCTCATGGGGCCGTGAATCACGGTACGGTACAGCATATAGCCCGTCTGCAGGTCGAAACTGGCAAAGTCCAGGGGATTTGTGCTCGGCTGCGGCGCGGGCAGACTGCTCCAGAGCGAAGCGGAACGAGCCAGCGTGAAAGGAGCAACGTGGATGAGGGGCATCAGCGCGGGTACAGGGGGCAGAGACTTATCCGGCGCATATTGCCGGAAGAGGTTCCGCAGCGCGTAATAGGCCTGAGTTGGATCGCCGGCTTCGTCGAGCGGTGCAGAGTAGTCGTAGCTGGTGGTTTGCGGCTCGTATTCTTTGCCGTCGACATTCGCGCCGTTCAGAAACCCCCAGTCGGTGCCTCCGTGAAACATGTACAGACTCACGGAATATCCGTGGGAAAGAATCCAGCTTAGATCGCTGAGCTGCTGCGCGATCGGAGCGGCAGTGTGATGCGGTAACCCCCACTGATCGAACCAGCCCGGATAGTATTCCGCGACATACATCAGACGTGAGCGGGGTCTGAACCTGAGCAACTGCCGGAAACCATCCTGCACATAGCCTGGACCAACATCGATTGCCTCGGGCAGCTCGGAAAGCGAGCCACTCCACAGACCCGGGCCGTCGGCCGTGTAGAGAACGGCGCCACCAAGGCCCGCCCTGATAATCATCTGCCTGACCGCTTCCAGATAGGCCCGGCTTTTTCCGAACGACCCGTATTCGTTTTCCACCTGTACGGCAATAATCGGTCCGCCGTGAGTCCACAGTAAGGGTCTTAACTGCTGGCCAAGATGATTCATGTAACTCTGAGCTCCACGCAGATAGCCAGGGTCGAGGCTGCGGACCCGCATCGCAGGGTTCTTCAGCAACCAGGCAGGGTAGCCGCCAAAGCTCCATTCAGCACAGGCATAGGGGCCGGGACGCAGAATGACATACAGGCCCACCTGCTGCGCGATGCGGATAAACTGCGCGATATCGTACTGACCGGAAAAATCCCATTCGCCCGGGCGCGGTTCATGCACGTTCCAGAACGCATAAACCGTAATCGCGTTCAGCCCCATGGCTTTGGCCTTCAGCAGCCGGTCCCGCCAGTAAGGCCGCGGAACGCGCGCATAGTGAATGGAACCCGAGATGATTTGTACCGGCTTCCCGTCGAGAATGAAATAGCCGTGTCCAACCGTTGCTGTATGCCGTGCCTGCGCACGAGCATCAGAAGCGCTCAGAGGAAGAGCGCTCGAAAACACTGCGAGCAGCAGCGCTGCGAATAAGGTGAAGTGCAGCGGCTTTCTCATCATGAGGGCGGAAGAAGTCCGACGTGGGTTCGTCATGGGCGAATCCGGGCGTTGTGTAAAGACCAGATCCGGGTTTCGAGATTTTCTGCGCATGCCTGCACCGTCAGCCCCTGCGACTCGCTGCCTGTGAGGCACAGGCAATCGCCGTGGCTGCTCGCGTCCTCGAGGAAATGCGCGTTACCGCCGCTGTCCGGCTCGCCACTGCCGGCAAACCCGCCGCAGGTTTCAGGACCGGCATCCCCGTAGATGCCGAGCTTGAGCCCAAGGGCGTGGACGGCCTGAACAACCGGCTTCATGCCATGCGGGAACCGCTGCGGATCCGCCTGCAGATCTCCCTGACAGTCGCGGGCCTTTTGCGTCCAGCAGTCGTCGATGTTGACGATTTTGTATCCGCGAGCCGCGAGACCGGTTCGCACCAGTGCCTGCACGTTCTCGAAGATCGTTTGTGCCGTGTGGTCGCACTGGTAGCTGGCCCAGTCGTTCCATCCCATGGGCGGCAGCGGGGACAGGGAATCCGGCCGGCCCGGAGCGGCGGCGAGGCAAGATGGAGTGAAGAGAGCGGCGAGGATGAGAGGTAGGTAACAGAATGCAGAGCAGCGCCGTACGCCGGAGAGACAAGAGGGTCCACTAACCCATGACAGAAACAGCGATTTCACGCGATTCATCGAAATCCCCTTCAGAATTAGTTTCCTGTCCTCAGAAACTGCACGTAGTATGCGGCGTATTCCTGCTTATAGTGAGCCACCGCGAGCTGATAACTCAGGCTGGGCGCGGGGGCCTGCTTCCGCCATTCGATTTCGACCTTATGCACGTGCACGGGCAACAGCACGGAGCTGCCAGTGACCGGGAGCGAAACTCCGTCGGCAACGACCCTGCTCGTCTCCATGAACCAGGGCAGATGAAGAACGACGTGCGCGGGAGGATCGACGAAGGCGTCCTGAAGCGCGAGTTCGGCGCGAGATGGAGAAAGGATGCGCAGAGAAAAATCAACGCTGCCGAAATTGGTGCGGGCACGATCGACGAGCACGTCGTTTCCGGGCTGAACCCACGCCGGAGAGATCGCGGAGAGCAGATGCAGATCGTCGCCCTGCTCGCGGACAAACATGTTGCGCAGGGCGATGCGCAGGCGGGCGGCGAACCATCCATGCGGAGCGAGATTATCGTGGAAGTCGCGATCGCCCCAGGGTTTGATGTCGGTTTCAAATCCGGCCTGCGTGGAGCTGGTGTGAACCAACTCCGCGTAAAGGTCCTGGATGGCGGACTGCTGATCGCCGAGGATGAGTTCGGTTTCAATATTGCTGAAGCCGAGATAATCGTGCAGGAACGCGCCGTTGTCGTAGGTCATGATGCCCTCCTTGTATCTGGCGCGGGTGGTGTCGAGGGTCGCCGTGACCATGGGATTATCCGGTGACAGAACCTGTCCCGGATAGATGGAGAGCATATTGCCCCAGTCCTGTCCCTGCCGGCCATCGAGGCCGGGTGAAATATAGCCGCCGGTGCCGCGGGTGACACGATCCAGGACGCGCATCAGCGCGGCGTGGTAGTCGTTGTACTCCTGCTGAAACCGGGCGGCCTGCTGCACGTGGCCGGCCGCCTGCGCCAGGAGAATCGCGTTGCGGATGCCGTCGAGCGCCCAGAAATTATGGCCGGTAACGTGGCCGCTGATCGCTTCGTTGTCGCCCGGAGTGGTGGCGGGCAGCAGATGCAGCGGATCGGACTGGCGAGCCTGCTGAATCCACGCGACTGCGCGCTCGACGGCGGGAAACACCTCAGCGGCGAATGCGCGGTCGTGCGTGATGGCGTAATGCTGGCCGTAAGCCCAGAGGACCTGGCCCACTCCGTCGAACTGGCCGCCCTGGGAAAGGAAATTGCCATTGGGCTTCTGCCACTGCGCAAAGAAGTCGATGACCTGCCGCGCGTATTCGGGATAACCGGTTAGGTCGTACATGCGGGCAATGAAGGACGCATCGCGCAGCCAGAAGGCGTGGTATTGAAAGTCGTTGACGGTCTGAACGTAGTCGTCGCCGATCTTGTTGCGTGCGATGAGATCGTAAACGAGACTCGCTTTGAAGGCATTGTCGACCTTGGCCTCGGGCACCTCGATATTCATGCCCTGGTGCAGGATCTCTTCCCAGACATCGATGGTGTGCGACAGGTACTCATCGAAGTTGGCGTTCCGGATGTGAGCGTCCTGCGGGGAACCAGCTTTCACCGGGATCACGGGCAGTTTCCAGTCGAGGCTCACCTGCTCTCCCGGCCTGAGAGAACGCTCGTAGCGCACGATTCCCACAGGAGTGGTGGGCACGGCAGGGAGCACGCGCGGGGCGAGGATGCCGGAAGGGCTGGGGTCGTCTTTCAGCATGTAGCGCACCGTGTGCTGCGGTGTTTCCGGAAAATAGTAAAGGACCTGGCCGTCGCGGTCGATGGTGCTGCGGCTGGAGCTATAGGCCCAGCGCGAGCTGAAATCCACACCGGGCTGGTTGTAATCCCCTGGCCTGCGGGCCGCCGCGGGGCGGAAGAAGCGATTGTTGGCTGCACCCCCGATGCTGTTCACCGTGCCCTCATAGCGCATTCCACTGGAAAACCACGCGACTCTCGGGTCCTGGGTGGTGTTTTGAATCCGCACGCGGATGAAATCCACCTGAGTGCCCGACGACGTGCCGTCGAGCGTGGCCGCGAAGCACTCAAACTCGTAGCGGACGCCGTCGCGCGTAAACGCGTACTGGACCACCGGAAGATAGCCGCGCAGCAGGGTCTTGACGCGCTGATGGATCGGGACCGCGGGGTTTCCGGTAAAGAACATCAGCTCGCCATAGCCGGTATACAGAAAGCCATCGGGCGAGATCAGAGTTCCGGACGGGGCGTCTATCACGCCGATTTCGTCGGTGGGCTGGCTGTAATACGAGAACGGCCCGCTGCCGGCGTCGATGGCCGGATTCACCATCTGCGCCGAGAGGGTGAGGGGGGAAATGGCGACGGCGGCCAGCAGAAGGAAATACCAAGTTCTCATCATAGCGTGGCGAATTGGAATAACGACCTGCCCACCTATTGAATGATCCATACCTGTGAAGAAGATCTGTCTGCAGGCGCCTGCTGGACGTAAGTACCCGCTGTATTTGCGCCTGGATCGATTACCAGACCGCTTGCCTCACCGGTAATGATAAAACCATTCCCTGAGGGGGGTAAGCAGCCATGCCTCATTACTCGTTCCCTGGTAAGGATACCGGATCAACAGTGTTCCGGATGCTGTGCTCGATGCCGGATCATTCAGCGACAAACCGCTATAGGCATTCACGGTTTCATAATATCCTCCGCCCAACGCACCAAATGTCCACTGTTCATTAGGATTTCCAGTTGCGGGATATGCGTCGATATTGGTCCCCGCTGCAGTGGAAGAGCCGGGATCGTCCAGCAGCAAGCCGCTGCTGGGAGTTGTTATGGTGTAAGTGCCATCAGCCACACCGGTTTCCCCCGTACCAACTCCGGAAAGACTGACCACGCCCTGCACACCATTTGCTGCATTATCCATGACGACCAGAGACCCGGCCCGGGTTCCATTTACAAATGGGCTAAATGTCACTGCGATGGTGCAGCTTGCTCCTGAAGCCAGTGACGCTCCGCAATTGCTGGTCTGCCCAAAACCGATAGTGGCTGTAATGCTGCCGATTGTCAGGGCAGCTTTCCGGTGTTCCGCAGCGTGACGCCTTGCTCTGCGCTGGTCACTTCTGCAGCCTGGGTTGAAAACGTCAGGCTCTCCGGTCCCGGTTGCGCTTCGATCTCGTCCCCGGCTTCGATCAGCCGCGTGGTATCGCACGTCAGGACGTATCTGGCGGCGGGAAACGTCGAGAGTCGCTGACGAAAGACTTGGGGCCTGGCGCGGACGATGCGTAGCTCCCGCAGGCCAGGACTAGGGCTGAAATCCATGCTGCCGCTGAAACGTCTCCCGCAGCGTGCCGTCGCGAAAGGCATCCGTGCCGCCCGGGCGCAGCGCAGAGAGCGCTCTCGCGATGTTGCCGGCGTGGGCGCAGAGTTCGGGAGCACCGCCGCGGAGCCAGGCCGCGAGAAAGCCGGCGTTGAAGGTATCGCCGGCACCGATGGTATCGACAGGCTACACCGGGACAGGCGGCACGATAGTACGCCGGAGAAATAAAGTAGTTGCTGCATTCTCGCCGCAGTTCTGCACTGGCATTATCGTTCCATCATGGAACGATAATGACGCGATCGGGCCGGAAAACCGGAGGCCACAGCGGGCAAAGTGGAGCGTTACGTTTATTGCGTTTATTGTGTTCATTGCGTTTATTGCGTATACTTCCTCTGGATCGAGCCGGAGGGTTCCATGGCGAGGTTCGCACCTGACCCCGTTTCTCTTCCCGCCTCGCAGGAAGAACAGGTACACGCCCTTCATGAACTGCTGCGGCGGGAAGGCAAGGCGCGCCTGATCGGCAGGGGTGGAGAGCCGGCGGTCGAGTTACCGGATGCCGTCTATGAATTGCTTCTGCGCATTTTGGACGGTATGCACCAGGGGAAAGCCATCTCCATCGTTCCGGTCTTGCAGGACTTGACGACGCAGCAGGCCGCGGCTCTTTTGGGCGTGTCTCGGCCCTTCGTCGTAAAACTGCTCGAATCTGGTGCCCTGTCTTTCCACCTTACTGGCACGCACCGTCGCGTGCATCTCAAAGATCTCTTAGCCTACAAAGAACACCGCGATCGGGAACGGCGTGAGGCTCTCGATCAGATGGCCAGGGAAACCGAGGATCTGGGCCTGTACGATAAGGTGTTGTTGCCAGGCGAATGAGTTCCGATTTCCAGGTCATCCTCGAAGTATGCGTCTCGAAGTACTCGTCCTGGTCAATGCGGTGCTCCGCGATAGACTGCTGCGCCTCGCGGAGCCTCCCCGTTCTCTCGACCTCCCGCGGTGGTCGAAGGACATCATCGAGAAAACCAGACGGACTCTCGAAGGCAAGCTGAGTTTGCCTTCGGCGCAAACTGCGCACCTGCTTCATCAGCCGGAAAATCCCTTCGCGGACGCCTGGGAGGAGGGCTGCGACCGATTCATCCCTGCAAGGGCAAACAATCCCAAAGACCGGCATGTTCTCGCTGCCGCCGTGGTCTGCGGTGCGCAGACCATCGTTACGTTCAACCGCAGGGATTTTCCGGCAGACGCTCTGGCGCCCTGGAATGTCGCGGTACAAAGCCCAGAGGAATTCCTGATCCATCCATACCACCTGGATCCCCAGGACGGTTTTCGCGGTCGTTCGAGAACAAGCGGAACAGCATGGCGGGTGGGACCAATTGATGGGCACACACTGCAGGGCCGTTGCCGAATTCGTGCCTCTGCTCCGTGGTCACCATTCACAAGCGTCCTGGTCCGGGTGACCTGGCCGCAATCGAATCCATCTCACCCGACAGACGCATCGCCGCACGGCTCGACGACAACCGACTCGTCGAGTTCAGCGCTTCCGAACACGGCGACCCTGTCGTGGAAGCTCACCTCACCAGCCCGGTTCAGACCAACCAGAGGAAAAGCAGTTTTGCCCAGATCGAGGCTGATAGTGTCGATTTCCATGGACTGCCTCCTGTGCTCACCTCCTGTGTTCCCCGAAGGGGAAGAGGCGGCGGACCATACCGATTACATTCGAGGTCTGTAGTCGACAGGATCGGCCGGCTCCCGTGGGTCACACTTCCGGATGGCCAACCAGGCACCCATAACCGAGTCAAGTCGATAGAATGGATTCCGTCGTGAGCTCGGCATATTTCGGCGGCGATTGTATCGGACGCATCATCGACGGCAGATTCACTCTGCTCCGATGGTTGGGCGGAACTGAGCAGAGCAGTGTCTTCTTAACAGATCTCGAAGGTGATCCGGCCCGGAAAGCCGCCATCAAGCTGAGCCGGGTGAATGCGGTGGATGCGGAAACCCGCATCGCTCAATGGACGGTGACCAGGCCACTGTCTCATCCCCACCTGATGGGTATTTTTCATTCCGGACGCTGTGAGATTGACGGTGAAGATCTGCTCTATGTCGTAACTGAATATGCCGAAGAGGTTCTCTCCGAGATTCTTCGGGAGCGTCCCCTTACGCCCGGGGAAACCAGAGAAATGCTCGGCCCGATTCTGGAAGTGCTTTCCTGGCTCCACAGCAGGCATTTCCTGCATGGTCATCTCAAGCCGTCCAACATCATGGTTGTCAATGACCGGTTGAAGCTCTCTGCCGACCGCCTTCACGACGCTGGCGAGCCTGGCAGGGTCTCTCCCGGATCCGGCCAATACGATGCGCCGGAAGTCGCACTTGGAAAGATGTCCCCGGCAGTGGACCTGTGGTCGCTTGGCGTCGTTCTGGTCGAAGCCCTGACCCAGCGGCCGCCGCTTTGGGACGGATCCGGAGGCGGGGAACCCGTCGTGCCGGCATCCATCCCCCCGCCCCTCTTCAACATTGTGCGTGAATGTCTGCGCCATGACCCGGCGCGTCGCTATACTCTGAGCGGCATCAGAGATTCTCTGGTGACGAGCAACCTCAGAGATTCTCTGGTGACGAGCAGCGTCAGAGATTCTCTGGTGCCCACCCCGGCTGCGGAACGGGCGGACAGCATTACTCCAACAACCCCGCCTCCCGGAACCTTGCTTTCCAGAGCCCCGGTCATGATCGCGGGCGCGGTGCTGGTTGTGGGTGTGATCGTCACATCTCTGGTTATCGGTTTTCACCATCGGCCAATGCCCCCGGCTGTGCCGCAGAGTTCCGCTTCGGCTGCGCACCTTCAGTCTCCAGCTCCCGGAGTTGAGCCTCACAAACGTTCTGTCGTAAAGGGCGTTGCCGCCTACCCGGCAATCCCCGACGTAGCTCAAAACATAAGGGACACCATTCACGGGCACGTCAGAGTGCGTATAGGTATACAGGTTGATTCCGGCGGCAGTGTTTCAGACGCAACCATTGACTCGCCGGGACCGAGCCGGTATTTCGCCAACCGGGCTCTGCAGACAGCGCGGGAGTGGAAGTTCAGGCCTGCCGAGATTGACGGCCAGGCAGTCGGCAGCAAGTGGATCCTGGAATTTCGCTTTGGGCGAGACGGGACCACGATCACACCCACGGAGACATCTCCGTAGCATAACGACTCTCGCGTGCCGCTCGGCCTCAGTGTAGCGTACTACTCGCCAGTAATGGGCTAATGTACAGTGAAGGCGCATCCGTCAACAGGACGCTCCATGAATCTCCGTCCAGACAGGAAATTCGTTCCATCAGAGCCGACCATCGACGAACTTGCACAACAGTCCGCTGAGCGTGACATGGGGGCGGATACCGAATCTGAGCCAAATGCAATCCAGCTGCGCGAGAAGGCGAAAAAGAAGGCTGCTGCGGAAGAGAATCGGCTGCGTCATTGTGCAGGCGGACTCCCGGACGAGCGCAGCTGCCTGATCAGCGCCTGGAAATCGGGCCGGTTGCAGAGAGGAGCGAGATCGGTGCTGGCTTCGAGCGTCTCCGTCTTCAGGAACCCGGCCGCGAACATCTGTTTCCGCCGCTCCGTCACTCGGTCTGGCTCGGCATCTGCTTCGGGCAGCTTCGGCACAGGGCCCGGTATACCCAGAGCTTCGGCGGCTTCGCCCCACAGCAACCTCAGCTTGGTGTTGTCTGCTGCGGTCTTGCCTGCGAGGTCGGCTCCGCGTGACAGCCACCGGCTATGATGCCCCCTCTGCCTGACGCCTGGGCGAAGGAGGCGCCGCAACAGCGTGAGAAGCTCGGGCAGGATCTCAGTGCGGCAGCCGGAGCGCCACTCTTTTTTGCTCCTGAAGGACCTGGGTCTTGGTGCTGAGGCCCTCTCCGCTCAGCGCGCCGGGACCGGGCAGGCACTGCTCAGCTTTCCATTCAGATCTTCATGATCGATTTTGAATGACAGCTTCGGGCGTCCGTCAATTTGCCGGATTTTGAAGATGTAGATACGGTCGTAGTCGCTGTTCGGCCAGTAAGGCACCAGGGCCGGATTGTCCCCGTAGCTCTTCAGGATTTGCTGTGCGAATTGGTTGAGCATCCCGTGCTCCCAGGCGACAAAGATCAATGCATGTGCATAGGCAGGTGCAGTCAGCACTGACCGGAGTCTGGAGATGTCCGTGAAGCCAATCTGCGCATTGACTGGCATTCCGAGTGCGATGGCGGTAGGCTCGATGGTCATCAGCGGGCGCACATACGAATACCGATGGTTGCTTCCGTCATTGACCTGGTCCGCGGGATCGGGCGCATAGATAGCGTCCGGCCTGCCAAATCTGCCGATCAATACGTTTGGCAAGGCAAGCGCTCGGTTCAGCCCCTGGCACGTCAGTTGACCGAGGCCGCCGGCCGGCTTTTCCGCGTGACGAATCGCAACGATGGTCTCCTGTGCATGAAGCGGCGCCGCGATCCCTCCAATGGCGATCAGAAGCCCTGCTGCGAAATGCCGAAACCGCCCTTTGAACTGCATCCAGTCCACCTCAACAGTCTGAACGTCTGAACCCAGATGATCACAAGCAGCCGTGGAAGTGCGCCATTGCCGGAAAGCCGATCACCGCCCTCAGAAATTGAATTTGAGCGCGGCCTGCAGGATGCGCGGTGGCGCAGCGCTGATTACCTGACCGAAGGTGCTGCTGCCGATGTTGCCATCGATCGCCTGCGGACCGAAGAACTGAGTGTGGTTGAAGATGTTGAATGCCTCCACACGGAAAAGTAGATTCCTCGACCCATCCAGCGCGAGCTGTTTGCCGACAGCCATGTCGAAGTTGTCCGCTCCCGGCCCGTAGAAAAACCGGCGTTTTGCGGTGCCAGGGCTTCCCAGCGCATTCATGCTGAAGGAACCGGTGTCGAAATATCGATTGCCGTTGGTGCGCGGATCTTCCCTCAGGTGAATCGGACCGCCATTGTAGTCTGGCTCGTCAATGCTCGAATTGTTTACGCCGTTTGGATTCGTCCCGATCAGCGAGTTGTCGCCATTATTGATCATCGTGACCGGGAAGCCGGTCGAGAGGTGAGTAATCCCGGAAAGCGACCATCCCCGCGTCAGGCGGCCTGGGCGAAAGAACCGATCGAGGGGCAGCTGATAGTCATAGCTGACGACGAAGTTGTGTCTGATGTCGTAGGAGGAAATGGCATAGCTTAGCGCCGGGTTGAACGGGTTGACCTCCTCGCCGATGTTCGACGACTCATCGAGCGACTTGCCGTAGGTATAGGAGGCATCGAATTCCAGCCGGCCAGAGGTGTGCCGCGCGCTCAGCTCCAGCGCATGGTAGTTGGCATGACTGATATTCGCCTGAAGAGCGTTGCTGCCGAAATCCGGGCCCAGCTGCCGGCGTGTTCCGCTGACTACGCCGCCTGAAGCTGGATAGTAGACCTTGTCTTCCCCGTAAGGTCCACAGGTGAGGGTTCCGGGCATCACCTCGCCGGGTTGACTCAAGGTCAGGCAAAGGCCCGGGTTTCCAGGATTCTCGGCGATCAGCACACGCTCGCGGTGTGTAGAGGAGCCGACATAGGTGGCGTCGAGAACGGTTTTCGGTCCGGCCTGGCGTTCGATCGAAAGCGACCACTCTTCGGTATAGGGCGTGTGATTGTGGATGTCATATCCGGGAATGCCGCTGATTGGCTCGTACGCGGCCCAGTCAATATTGGGATCGGGATGGCTGGGCGAGGAGTTGAGCGGCGCAAACTTGTAGGGGAACGGCTGTCGATTGTTGGTTCCATCGGCCGCGCCAATGAAGGGTGTCGCGAAAAGAGGAGGCTCAGAACTCGAGTAGGTCGTTCCGTAGGGAGCGTTGGCCGCCAGCACGCTGACGGCCAAGGCATCGATGGCCGTGTAGAAGCTGCCGAAGCTCGCGCGCACACTGGTTGTGCCGGGCGGACCCAGAATCCTGCCGGGAAGAATGCCGGCCTCCCCCTGTGGAGTCCATGCGACACCGATGCGTGGCGAGAAGTCCCGTTCGTCAATCGGAGCAATCGTCTTGGAAACACCCGGATCGCCCGGATAGAGAATGCCCTGAGGAGCACCGGGAAAGACGACTGAGTGCGCCCCCGGAACAAAGGTCGATATCTGGTTGTACTTCTCCGACCAGGGAGCGATGCGGTCCCAGCGAAGTCCATAATTGAGCGTCAGGTTCTCGAGTGCATGCCAGCCATCCTGGACAAAAGCGCCAAAGTATTTGTTGCGCGCGTAAAAGGGATTCAGCTGGCTCTGGTTGTATTGACTGGGCACGCCGATCAGGAAATCCGCGAAGTCCACACCGGTTTCCTGTCCGGTGAAGACGAAGCTGCCGTTGAACTGCGCAATCGGGACGGCATTGATCTGATCGGCATGGAACTCCCCACCGAACTTCATGGTGTGATTGCCGAGCACCTTCGAGAATGTATCGGACGTCTGCCAGGTGTTGTTGACCTGAATGAGCTGATTGGCGGCAGCGCCGGTCGAATAGGCGTTGAAATTCAGGTTTTCGACACCCTGTCCGCGTGGATCGAGAGCGACGATGCTGTCCGTTCCATTTGCATTGACGAAACCCTGGGAAGCCAGGCTGACGTTCCACCCGCCCATGGGCTGGCCCAGGTTGGTGTTGTCGCGCATATAACTCAGGTGGAATTCATTGACCATGGCCGCGCCGAAGCTCTTCGTATCACCGAGCATCAGCATCTGGGGGCGGCCTGTGGTGGCTGCGGGGAACCCGGGAACGCTGGCGCCGCTCTGCGCAACCGGATACGGGTTGACAAGGTCGAAGTCGTCGGTGAAGTAATAGGCCGACGCCAGGCCCCAGCGGGTATTCCAGTCAATACGCGCCCCCGCCTTGTCGTCCCGCACGGTCTGGTTATACGAAGATGTGGCGAAGGTGCCCTGTGCGGTGTTCGGGGCTGGGATGTACTGCAGCATCCTCTGGGCCGGGACCGACCAGGCGCTCTCCGGAAAGACTGCATCTCCAAAGACGCAGTCTCCGTTTTTTGCATTCTGATCGCTGCAGCCGGGGTAATAGTATGGCTCCGACTGCGTGACCGTGTAGCCGAGCCTTGAAGTGAGCAGGGACGCAAGATAGGGACCGCTGACCGCGCCTGTCAGCAGATTCCCCGCAGGACTATTCCCAAGGTCAAAGAGATTGCCCGTTCGGTCCGCATTCGAGGGCACCGCGATATTGCCGGTGTCGATCCCCTGCGTCTGCTGCGTGCCCTGGTAGTCGATGAAGAAGAAAAGTTTGTCCTTGCGGACCGGACCACCGAAGGTGCCTCCGAACTGATTCTGCCGGAACGCCGCGCGCACCGGTGAAAAGTAGTTGCGCGCGTCAAGATCGGTGTTGCGCACAAAATCAAAGGCGTTGCCGTGAAACTGGTTGCTCCCGGATTTTGTGACCACACTGATCTGGCCACCGCTGTATTCGCCGTACTCGGCGTCGAAGTTGCTGGTAATGATGCGAAACTCCGCGATGGAATCGAGATTGGGAATGATCGCCGTGCCGGCATTGACGTCCTCTTCGACATCGCTGCCGTTCACGCTGAAGTAGTTGGCCGTCTCGCGCTGCCCGTTGACGGAGAGGTTGCCGGGGTTGAGAGTCCCCGAAGGGTCCAGAATCGTTGCGCCTACGTCCTGTACGGTCGTGTCGGTGATCGCGGTCTGTGGCGCAACACCCGGCTGGAGAGACAGGAGATCGGTGAAGCTGCGACCGTTCAATGGCACGGCTGTCATCTGCCGTCCGGTGATGACCTGCCCGAGGTAGGTGTTCGTGGTCTCGACGTGAACAGTATAATCGTTGACCGTGACGTTCTGAGAGACGCTGCCGACCACCAGCGAAACATTGACCGTGAGCGCCGCGTTCGTGTTCAGAATGATGGATTTGCGCTCGTATCGCTCGAATCCGGGAGCTTCGATATCGAGCACATATCTCCCGACCGGAAGAACCGGCAAGGTGAAATACCCCTTGTTGTCGGTCTGCGTTTCCCAGGAAAGCCCGGTGCCTGAGTCCCTGATGCTGATGTGAGCGTTGGCAACGACACGTCCGGATGGGTCCTTCACCGTGCCTGAAATGCTGCCACTGACGCTCGCCCAGAGGGTGGTGACGGATAATGCTGGAAATATGAGGACGGTCGCCGCAATCCAGACGAAGCAACGAAGGGCTCTGCTCGACATGACCTCTCTCTTCCCTTTGAATAAGGCAAAAGCCCTTGCTCGATGGTGACAGGAACGTCGACGCCGGTCTGGTACCAGGACTACCCGCTGCCCGCTGGACTGCGGGATCAACCCGGCGAATTCCTGAAGTCAACCGGCGATCCACTTGAAATCAGGACTACTTCAGTCGTATTTAAGAATATGACAGCGAATTCAGAATCGCTTCGCCAAATCTGCCATTGTGTACGCCAAAAGCGACAATCCGACGGATTCAAGCCCGGAGCATGATTTCTTCCACCGTCTCGCCCGAGCCATGGGAGTGGAAATCGCCTCTTACGCCTGCGCGACTGGCGGGGAACGGCACTGCCACCCGCATGCCGAGCTGCTCTATGCCAATTCAGGGACAGTGAAGATCACAACCCCTTTCGCTTCGTGGGTTGTGCCGCCATACCGGGCCGTGTGGTTCCCTCCGGGCTGTGATCATCAGACCGATACGCTGGGCGCGGCCGAAGTCTGCAGAGTGTACATACACGCCGCGTCATGCCCTGAGAAAGCTCCGCGGACAGCCTGCCTGCTTCAGACTTCGTCATTGTTGCGAGAGCTTGCGCGGCGCGCGGCCGGAATACCAAAGCAATACGACGAACAGGGCCGGGAGGGTCGGCTGATGGCTCTGCTTCTGGATGAGATCGACTGGACCCCGGCGCGAGACGTCACCATGCCGCGGTTTCACGACGGGCGTTTAATCGCCATTGAGGACGCCCTGGTCGCCAACCCGGGAGATAAGCGCACGATCGGGGAATGGGCCGCTTTTGCCGGGGCCTCCACTCGGAATCTGGCCCGGCTCTTCGAGCGCGAGGCCGGTATGTCTTTCCGTCAGTGGCGCGAGCAGTTTCGCGCTCTGGCGGCAATCCCGCGGCTGGTGAATGGAGAACCGGTCACGAACCTGGCAACCGATTTTGGTTATGAGACTCCTGGAGCGTTCGCAACCATGTTCCGGCGGGTGATCGGCATGACTCCCAGCCGGTATCTGGCGGAAGCCTTTCGGAAGCAGTGACCGTTCAGCGCCCGGAACATCGGTCGTACAATGTTCCGCACACAAAAACAGGCAGGCGATCTCTGGCCGCGCCGATTGACACCGTCCGGCGCCAGCTTAGACAACACCACCCATGCGGGGATCGCTGAATCCGGGCCGTCCGGTTTCGACGTGGCCGGCGAAGCGCGCCTCGGCCTCGGAGCCGGCAGCCTTCACGGCGAAGTCATACCAGGCGTGGCTTCGGCTCAGGTGCAGCGTCACCGCTTTCTCGTCGGCGGCGTGCACGTCGTGCGACATGGAGTGCGGCTCAGAGGAATTGTCCTCAATGATCGCCTGTACACTCCGGCCGCTGGTGCTGCGCAGATGCACCCGCACGTTGCCGGTGCATCTCCCATCCTGCACCTCGTATTCCAGACGGATAGCCAGCGGATGCGCGGCCCGGCTGCCGCGGAAGGAGCGAAAGAAGCCGTTCGGTCCATGCACATCGATCGCGTAGTTCGCGTCCTCGAAGAGCGCCAGCGGAAATTGCTGCTTCAGCGTATCTCCTGCGCGAACCGCCCAGGTGGCCGCGCGCATGCCGCCGACCTCGCCGTCAGTCCCCTGCCTCAGGTTGCGCAGGTAGACATTGAAAGGCGCACCCGCCGCACGGCTGCCGTACAATCTGTTGCCGGCCGTCATCCGCAGCTCGAACGCCTTGCCGTCCGCGCTCAGCCCGCCTTCGGCATACAGCTCGTAGGGCAGCGCGCAAGCGCGGCGGAAGCCCGGTTCCTGGTGAGGCACCAGCGGAGAATCTGGTGGCGAGCGGTTGATCTGCGCGATCTCCGCCGTATCGAGCGGCTTGTAATTGGACGGGACCTCCTTATAGCGGGACTTCTGAATGCTCACGACGAACTGATCGCGGTTGAGAAAGTCCAGTTCCGGCTCCTTCGGATCGTAGGGACGGAAAATTGAGGTGAGATTGCCCGAAATGGCACGTCGCCATGCGCTGATGTTTTCCTCACGCACCCTCTTGTCGAATTTCTGCTGGACGAATTGCTCGAGGAACAACAGCGTCGAGGTGTGGTCGAAGAGCTGCGAGTTGACCCAGCCACCGCGGCTCCACGGCGAGGCGATGATCATCGGCACGCGGAAACCCATGCCGATGGGGCCGGTTCGCGCTTCTTTCTCCGGAACTCCCTGCACGAGTTCATCTTCCTTGTAGGTATATTCGATTCCAGTGTCGATGCCGGCGGAGGCGCCACCGGTCCACGGGCGCTTCGGATCGGCCGCGACAAAGGACGGCGCATGATCGAAGTAGCCGTCGTTCTCGTCGTACGTGAGGATGAAGATCGTCTTCTTCCACACGTCAGGATTCTTTGTGAGGATGTCCATGACCTCGGAGACGTACCAAGCGCCATACCACGGGGAAACCGGATGGTCGGAGAAGTTTTCGGGCGCGGTAAGCCAGGAGATGGTCGGAAGATTCCCATTCTCCACGTCCTTGCGAAACTGGTAGAGAATGTCTCCCCTGGGCACGTTCATCGTTAGCTGCTTGCCATCGTTGGCAAAGGGCAGAGATTCGAGTGTGTGATAGTCCGGGTCGCCTTCGTTGGTGACAAAGGCCGCGTGAAACAGTGCCTTCTGCTGGGGGGTGAGCTGGCGATAGCGCGCTTCGCCGCTGTCTGCCAGCGCCGCCCTGCACTCGGCGATGCGCTTTTGCGCATAGGCCATGCGCGACTTCAGGTCATCGATCCTGTCGGGATCGGTCGCCTGCGAGACCTCGTTCTCGAGCTCGGCCAGTTCCGCAGTGTAATGAGCGATCTCCTGCTGCTGTTCCTTTACGTAGCCGGAATAGGCCCGGATGTTGTAGGCCGCGAAGAACTCCAGCAGATTACAGCCGAAGTTACCCAGCCACGCATCCTCCTCCCCGCGCAGGCCTGAGTTCATCGTGTCGTTCTGGTAGAACTTCCAGCGGATGCCTGCTTCCTGAAGGCGTTCAGGATACGTCTTCCAGACCATGCCGCCGCCCCGCACGTACTGATCGTTGCGCATGAAGACCCTGGAATCCGTGCTCTGCCGGTCGCGCACGGTTCCCGTCCAGAAGGAGCTGCGGTTCGGCGTGGTGCTGGTCATGACGCCGCAGTAGTTCTGATCGCAGACCGTGAAAGCGTCGGCCAGCGCGTAGTAGAAAGGAAGATCTTCCCGCGTATAGTGGCCCATGGTCATGGGCACGTTGGCATACTCCTGGTTGTACGAGCGCTTGGCATCGAGCCAATCGTTGTGCCTGCCCTCGTTCCATGCGTCCACCTGGCTGTTGCGGGAATGCGGAATCGAGCCCATCCAGGTGATACGGGTATCATGCATATCGAGCCGCCAGGGAGCATACGAGATTCCTGCCTTGTCCGTCTGCACAAACACCGAGTTGCCATTGGGCAGGCGAATCGCGCGCGGATCGTTGAAGCCACGCACGCCGCGCAGCATGCCCAGCGCATGATCGAAACTGCGGTTCTCCTGCATCAGGATGACGATGTGCTCGGCGTCGAGCCAGGTCGAGCCCGGCTCGGGGGCAATGGCGTAGGCACGCTGAATCGAATCCGGAACAAATCCGGACACACCGGCAGCTCCGGATAACAAGGCAGCAAGCTTCAGAAAATCGCGTCGGGTCTGCATAGTTCCTTTCGCAGGACAGTCTTATTCTCTCCTGATGAATGCGAGCGTGCGCCGGATTCCTGCACGGCGGGCAGAATTTTGGGATTCGCTCGCAGAAGCAATGCCCGGGATATCGCCGACGGGAGCGAATACCGCACCACGCCCCAGGTCAGCAGGAACCCGGTGTACTTTAGTCCGATTGTCCGCCTGAGCAGGAATCGGCCGACGGGTTGGCTGGAGCCTGGTGCTTTGAATCCCAAATATCCGCGCAGCGGGCACCACCCTGCTGGCGGGACGAAGTTCTGCGTTGCACGACGGGAAAAATGCGCCTGTCGTCGCGGTCGTCAATCGCGATTTCGCGCGAACGATGTTCGGGTCTATCGGGACAGCCGTCGGCAGCTCCTACAAACTCCAGAACGGTACGCGGGTACAGGTCGTCGGCGTGGTGGAAAATGGCAAATACGGATTGCCAACGGAAAGTCAGCAGCCTGCGATGTTCTATTCCTTCCTGCAGCAGCCGTCGGGAAATGTCTGCCTCGTGGTGCGATCCAGGCGCCCCCGGAAGAGATTGCGGCGGCGCTGCGGCAGACATTCCGCGGCCTGAATCCGGTTCTTCCCGTCAGAATTGAGACCTGGAACCGGGAGCTGACCCGGGCGCGGTTCCCAGGGCGCGTGGCGACGGTGGCGCTGGGAGTGCTGGGGCTGCTGAGCGCGATGCTGGCGGTCACCGGCATCTTCCGGCATGGCGTCCTGCCTGGTGAGCAAGCGGATGCGCGAGCTCCGGATCCGCGTGGCGCTGGGCGCCGATCAGGGGACGGTGCTGAAGACGGCACTGGAGCGTGTGTTCCGGCTCCTGGTGATCGGCTCCGGGACAGGGATCGTTCTCGGCGTGCTGGCGACAAAGGTGTTGGCGCACATCGTGTATCGGGCCACGCCGAAAGACCCGTGGGTGCTGGGAGGGGTGATGCTGACCATGCTCGTGGTCGGGCTGATCTCCACATGGATTCCGGCGCAGCGAGCGCGGGCGGTCGATCCGATGATCCTGGTGCGGGACGAGTAGGAAAACGGAACACAAACGGCAGCGTCGAAAAAGTGAAACCCGAACCGATTTGCAGCTCCGGCGAGCCGCCATCGCCGGATCTGTGTGACGATGACTGGCAGCTCTCCACAGGAGGAGATCCTCATCCATGAATCGTCGTGAGTTTCCTGCCGGATCTGCCGCAGTTGCGGGAACAGGGGCCCTGCCGATGCGTGGCGTGACCCTGAATGCACAGGAAGGGATGGCGGAGAGCGCCACACCCACTCCGCAGGAAGTCTCGGCCGCTCGCTTTCCCGACGGATTGCTCTGGGGTATGGCAACGGCTTCCTACCAGGTGGAAGGCGCATGGAAGGAAGACGGCAAAGGCGAATCGATCTGGGATCGGTGGACGCACACGGTGGGCAGGATACGAGGCGCCCGCACCGGCGATGTGGCCTGCGACCACGATCACCTCTATGCGGAGGATATCGGCATCCTGAAGCAGCTCCGTCAGAAGAGCTATCGCTTCTCCATCTCGTGGGCACGCATCCAGGCCTCGGGCCGCGGCACGGTGAATCAGAAAGGCATCGACCACTACAAGCGCGTGATGGAGGCTGTGCTGGAAGCCGGGATTGGCCCTTTCTGCACGCTCTATCACTGGGATCTTCCCCCAGGGCCTCGAAGATCTGGGCGACTGGCCGAACCGCGATCTGGCTGATTACTTCGCTGATTACGCAGGCATCCTCGCAAAAAACCTGGGGATCAGATTCAGGTGTGGGCTCCTCTCAACATGCCGTGGAGCTTCACGAACCTCGGCTACGGAACCGGGGTGTTTCCGCCGGGCCGCGCGAAATACTCAGACTTTCTGAAGGCCGCGCATACTGTCAACCTCGCGCAGGGCGAGGCGTTTCGCTCCATCAAGGCGGCATCGTCCAAAGCGACAGTGGGCAGCGCCTACGGCATGTCTCCGGCGTATCCGAGGACCGACAGCGAGGCAGATCGAGCCGCCACAGCCCGCTACAACGCGATGAACAATCTCTACTTTCTGGAGACGGCTATGCACGGGCGATATCCCGATGCGTTTGTCGGCGTAATCCCCTGTCAGGCGATGGGCTATCGCCCCGGTGACGGGAAGATCATGCAGGTTCCGCCCGACTGGATCGGATTCCACTACTGCTCGCGCCACTTTGTCTCCGCCGCGAAATCCGCATCGCACCCCGGCAGCGGAGGCCTGACCACGGAGACGGAGGATACGGGCGCGGCCGGGAACGAGTACACCCGGTTCACCGCGGTAATGCCAACCGAGGAACCGATCACCGATGGCGGGCTTGAGATCTTTCCGCGCGGCATCTACGACCTCGTGATGCAGATTTCGCGTCGATACAACCAACCCATTATGGAAACCGCGGAAAGCGGATGCGGGTACCTCGATACTCCTTACGACCACGACGACGGGCGCGTTCCGGACACGCGCCGCATCGAGTTCTTCCGCGCCGAACTTGCGGAACTGGCCCGGGCCATCGCCGATGGCGCGCGCGTGCGAGCGTTCCATGCCTGGAGTCTGCTCGATAACTTCGAGTGGAACGATGGTTACACGCGGCGATATGGCCTGACCTGCGTCGACTTCCGCGATCAGAAGCGCACGATTAAGAATTCCGGATACTGGTATGGCCGGCTCGCGGCAACGAATCGATTGGACGGGTAACTGAAAGAGGGAGACGAGTTGACGTCCGAGGGCGGCCCTCGATCCGGACGACCCCGGTAGGGACGCTGATCGCTGAGCGCCCCTGGGTGGCCGCAGGCAGTCACCCGCCTCCGGCTCCCGCAGAAACCAGCGTGCAGATTTCCCGCACTGGGCTCGTCAGACGTTGATTCCCAGTATGGCGATAGCCTGCAGCTCCTTACAGGAGTAATGCGGCTTTGGTCGAAGCGGGGAGGAACTGTTCCCTGATCCGCTGAGATTCCTCCCATCGGACCATACCGTGGCAGCTCCGACTGTTCTGACCGTCTGGATCAGGTGCGGGATGCGGTTCTGAGGAGTGGCTGGTTCCCGATCGGCAGGTCGCGCAGGCGCCCTCCGATCGCGGCAAAGATGGCATTGGTCAGCGCCGGAGCGAGCGGAGGAACGCCAGGTTCGCCTGCGCCGCCGAGCGGCGCCTCGCTGGCGACGATGTGCACGTCGATGGCGGGGCAGTCGGCGAGTGTGACCATGCGGTAGTCGGGGAAATTCTCCTGCACCACAGCGCCATGCGCGATGGAGATTTCGTCGTAGAGCGCGGCACTGAGGCCGAAGACGATGCCGCCCTCGATCTGGGCAAGGAAACCGTTGGGGTTGACAGCCATGCCACAGTCGGCAGCGGCAGTGACGCGATGCACGCGCAGGGTGCCCTGGGGGGTGACCTCAACGTGCGCCACCTCGGCGACCACGGTGCCGAAGCATTCAAAGACCGCGATGCCGCGAGCATGTCCTGCTGGCAGAGACGTACCCCAACCCGCCTGCTGAGCGGCGCAGGCAAGGACCGCAAGATGGCGGGGTTTGTGCTGCAGCAGCGACTGGCGATACTCCAGCGGATCGCGGCCGGCGCTATGGGCCAGCTCGTCGATGAAGGCTTCCGTGAAGAAGCCGTGCCAGTAGGCTTCGACGCTGCGCCAGGAGCCGATCGGGAACGGGGAGGGGACTTTAACGTATCCGTAGGACTGATTGGGGACGCTGTAGGCGATGTGAGCTTGAGAGTTGGCGCCATCCTCTGTGCTGTAGTCGTTGACCCAGGTTTCCGGGGAACCGTCGTTCGCCAGCACCGCGCGGAAGCGGCTGACGATCGCGGGACGGTAGTAATCGTGCTGCATGTCCTGCTCGCGGGTGAAGATCAGCTTGACGGGCACGCCGGGCAGGGCGCGGGCGGCTTCGATGGCGTACGAGAGGTAGTTCCAGGCGCCGGGCAGACGGCGTCCGAAGGCGCCGCCCATTGGCATCTGGTGGAACGTGACCTTGTGCAGGGGCAGGCTCGCCGCTTTGGCGCTGAAGGCCCGGGAGCCGAGGCCGTCCTGGGAGCCGGCCCAGACCTCCAGGGTTCCCTCGGTCTTCCAGAGCGCGGTGGCGCTGAGCGGCTCCATGGCGGCGTGGGCGAGGTACGGCACGCTGTAAGTGCAGTCGAGAGTGGCACCGTTGCTGAGGCCCGCGGCACCGGAACCGGTGGCCGTGTCCTTTTTGATCGCGCCGCTTCGAAGCGCAGCAAGCTGACGGTCGCGGATGGAGTGCGAGGAGAGCTTCTCCCCGCCGTGGTCGTCGAAGACGGGATCAAGCGCGGCAACGGCGTCGCGTGCGCGCCAGAAGCGGTCGGCGATGACGACTACCGCATCCTCGAGGCGGACGATTTTACGGATTCCGCGGCGGGCCTGGACGGGAGATTCGTTCACTGAGACCAGGCTGCCTCCGAAGACTGGAGAGATGCGCACGGCGGCATAGACCATCCCGGGCTGGACGACGTCGATCCCATATTTTGCCGAGCCGTTGACGCGCTCAGGCAGGTCGAGCCGGTGAAGAGGCTTGCCGATGAGCTGGAATTCGCTGGGCGCCTTGAGGCGGGGATGCGTGGGCGGCTGAAAGCGGGCCGCAGCCGGGGCGAGCTCGCCATAGGAGAAGCTGCGGCCGGAAGGAGTGTGAATCACGCGGCCCTGCTGGGTGCGAAAGGAGCCGGCGGAGGCGTGCATTTGCTCGGCAGCGGCGCGGACCAGCATTTCGCGCACCGCGGCGCCGGCCACCCGCATGCCGAAGACGCCGGTGAGGCGCACGGCGGAGGATCCGCCGGTGGTCTGCAGGTCCATATCTTCGGCGAGGAAACGGAAGGAGTCCGACGCGAGGCCGCGCGCAAACCAGGGAATGGAGCTGGTGGTAAAGCCGCGTCCGCTGAGTACGTATCCTTCGGCCATGGCGGTGTTGGCGAAGAGCGGATCGGCCGGGGCAGTTTCGGCGCGGACGGAGTGCCAGTCGGCGTCCATTTCGTCAGCGGCCATCTGGGCAAGAGAAGTGAGCGTGCCCGTTCCCATGTCGCAATGAGGCACCACAACGGTCACGGCGCCGTCGCCGGAGACCTTGATCCAGTTGGCGAGGAACCACTGGCGGGGGCCGGCTGCGAGCTGGTCGTCGCGGCAGAGGCGGTCGCTGGGCCACAGGCCGTATCCGACAATGAGGGCGCCGGCAGCGGTGGCGCCTCCGATGAGGAACGACCGTCGGTTCATGAGCGCGCCGCCTTCTCCGCGGACAGGCTTTGCACGGCGGCGCGAATGCGGGAATACGTCCCACAGCGGCAGATGTTGCTGACGGTCTGGGAAAGCTGATCGTCCGTGGGAGAGGGATGCTGCGCGAGGAGGGCGCTGACCGCCATGATCATGCCGGACTGGCAATAGCCGCACTGCGGAACCTGGTGGTCGATCCAGGCCTGCTGCACGGCGGTGAGCGTACCGCTGGCGAGACCTTCGATGGTGACGATCTCGGCGTTCGCCGCCGACGAGACCGGCACGACGCAGCTGCGCACCGCCTCGCCGTTGACGTGGACGGTGCAGGCTCCGCAGGCGGCGATGCCGCAGCCGAATTTGGTGCCGGTGAGGCCGAGCTCCTCGCGAATCACCCAGAGGAGCGGCGCATCCGGCTCGACGTCGAGTTCGTGGAGCACGCCGTTAACTTTCAGGCCGATGGCCATGCCCCTGCCTCCCTCCCGCACGATGCGGCAACAGCTCCATGATGCCACCACGGCAGCGCGGCTGGGAAAGAGGCTCCGAGGCAGCTTTGCCGAGCGAGCCCGGCTCCGGATGTTGCAAAGCCTCGGCCAGCATCGGCACCATGGCAGTTGCAATACCCGTTTACCGAGAGTAACCCAGAGGATTGTTCGTAGGCGGAGAGGCATGAGCGCGTTGCCCTCTGGGCGCCAGTTGACGATCAGAGTTTCGGGTGGTCGAGGAGCTTAGGGTGGTATGTTGACAGCAACGAGCGAGGGGGCACATGGACTCATCTGGCTCAGCTGACAGAAATCGCCTGACCCGGAAATTCTGCTCATTCAGACTTGATAGTTGCGCAATGGTCCTCATTCCTCTGACCTGCGTCGGTCTGGTGGGTTGCGGCTCGAAGACTGGCTCGAATTCGTCTTCCCGAACAGGCTCCGCACCAGCGATTACTTCGTTTACAGCGAATCCGCGCAGCATCAACTCCGGCTCGAGCAGTACCTTAATGTGGGCGGTGACCGGAGCGACGGGTATTGCCATCAAGCCGGGGACATTTACGTCCACATCGGCGAGTGGTTCGACGAGCGTGAGCCCGACGGCAACGACGACCTATACGCTGACAGCGACCAATGCCTCCGGCTCGGCGACAGCTACGTCGATCATTACCGTCCACCCGGCTAGCAAACCGACGATCAGCTCGTTCACGGCCAGTCCCGCAAGCATCACATCGGGTTCCGGCAGCATGCTGAGCTGGGCGACCAGCGGGGCGACCAGTATTGCCATCACGCCGGGGACATTTACGTCCACATCGGCGAGTGGTTCGACGAGCGTGAGCCCAACGGCGACAACGACTTATACGCTGACAGCGACCAATGCTTCCGGCTCGGCGACGTCGACGGCAACCGTCACGGTAACAGCGGCGGGCGGCGCCTTGGCGATCACGACCGCTTCATGCCCGGACGGAACGCAGGGCTCGGCGTATGCGGGCTGCACCATCGCTGCCAGCGGCGGCTCTCCGCCGTACACTTTTTCCGTAAGCACGGGTTCCGGCAATCCTCCTCTGCCGGAGGGTATGTCTCTCGATCCGACGACCGGCAGAATCAGCAGTCCCCAGATCGGTGGCCAGGGCACGTACACCCCTGAATTCGTGGTTACCGACTCGAACAATGTGCAGGCAGCGCAGGATATCAGCTTCGCCATCAGCGGCAGCAATGCGTTCCTGGCCAACATCTTCCCGTCAACTTCGATTTTCCACCATCGAGTGGATGCAGCCACGACCGGCTTGCCGGTCGATACTTCCCCTGCCGCACAGATCTACAGCGGATATCTGTCGGAGACGATCAAGCCATTCTTCGGGAACGATTCGAACGCTCCCTTCCCGAATGGGATCCCAGCCATTGAAGTACCCTTCAATCAGCCTGATGTCTCGGTCACAACCACCGTGTATCAGTCGTATTTCAGCTCCGGCCCCATTCCAGCCAACGCTCCCGTGGAGGGCACCAGCAACTCCACAGGGGACAGACACGTTCTGGTCTACCTGGAGGCGGCCGACGGAAACAACCCGGCACTGTACGAAATGTGGCAGGGGATCTACGAAGACGGTCCCTGGACCGATTCCTCCAACGCGCTTTGGCCTAACGTATCTTCGAACGCCCTGACACCGCAGGGGATGGGAACATCGGATGCCGCAGGACTTCCGGTAGCGCCGTTGCTGGTCAATGCCGACGAGGTCATCGGGACGGGCACGCCGAGTTCCCCCAACGGTACCATTCGGCATCCCATCCGATTCACGCTCAATCATATGTTGAACTACTGGGTCTGGCCTGCTACGCAAACAGCGGGCGTGGGGAGTTGCACGGCTATGGATGGAAGCGCCATTCCGGTGGAGTCGCAAATCTCGCAGTCCTCTCCTCCCGCAAACTGCACCATGTCCGGACCTGCCGGCGAGATCTATCGCCTCAAGGCCTCCGTGGCGACCCCGCCGTGCGCCGCCGCCAGCCCGCAAGCGGCCATCATCATCACCGCCTTCCGGGACTATGGAATCATCCTCGCCGACAACGGAGACAGCGGAGGGCTGATCGGCACGCCGGACGCTCGCTGGAACGATAACGATCTTGCCTGCCTGACGAGCCTCACCCTGTCGGACTTCGAGCCAGTCAACGTTTCAAGCCTCATGGTCAGCAACGACAGCGGAGCCACCAGCCATTAGGAGCGGAGTCACCGGCCATCAGGATTGGTACAGAGAGTGCCAAATCACTAAGCGCTCATCGGAGTCGATTACTACAGTCGGCCAGGTTCGAGGTTTTTTTCGAGGCAGGCAAAGGCCTCCCACAATCTCGGCGCTTCCTGCGACCAGCACCGGATCCCGCCTTCCGGGCAGCCCGGCTCGACCGGGTTCAGGGCAAATCCGGTGCATGTTCCCAACAGATAGCCAGACGGGAATGAGAGAAGTTCCGCGGCTGGATCGCTGGCTTCGAGCCGACTGCGCGGGTACACCGACTCCTGGAGACGGGCATGAACCGGCCTGAAGTGGTTAGGAGCGCTGCGCCGCGGGCGATGCGGAAGGCAGTCCCATCCACCTGAAGATCGCCATGGCGGGACACCAACCGGTGAAGGCGGACTGGAAAAGGTTGAGTCCGACAAAGACGGTGAGCCACAGCCAGTAGCCTGAGACCCAGTGCGCCAGAGCCAGCGAGACGAGAACAAGCGCTCCGGCAAGAAGACGAACAGCGCGTTCGACGGTCATGAAGCGACCTCCAGTGTGGGTTGGCTGACCTGCGCGTGGCGCTCATGGAGCATGTAGTAGAGCACCGGCACCGCAGGCCACGAAAGGAATGTGGAAGCCACGCCGCCCGCGATGAGCGAGAGGCCGAGGCCCTGGAAAATGGGATCGGCAAGAATGACGCTGGCGCCGACGATGACGCCGGCCGCTGTGAGCAGCACCGGACGCAGGCGCACGGCGCCGGCATCGACGACGGCTTCTGCGAGCGGCATGCCCTGGCGGCGGCGCAGCTCGATGAAATCGACCACCAGGATCGAGTTACGCACGATGATGCCGGCCCCGGCGATGAAGCCGATCATCGACGTGGCGGTGAAAAATGCACCCAGCATGGCGTGGGCGGGCAGGATGCCCACCAGGGTGAGCGGGATGGGAATCATGATCGCGAGCGGCACGGTAAAGGATTTGAACCAGCCGACGACCAGAACATAAATGAGAATGAGCACGGCGGCGAAGGCGAGGCCGAGGTCGCGGAATACCTCGATGGTGATCTGCCATTCGCCGTCCCACTTCATGGAGTAAGCGTCAGTGGACTCCGGCTGGTCAGAGTTGTAAATGGCCAGATGCGCGCCGTCTGGCAGAACGAGGCGCCGAATCGCCCGATTCATCTTCAGGATGGCGTAAACCGGGCTCTCCTCCGCGCCGGCGACATCGCCGGTGACGTAGACCACGCGCTTCAGGTTTTTGTGGTAGATGTCCGGCTGGAGCGTGGTGTGCTCTACATCCACCAGCTCGCGCAGCGAGACCATGCTGGCGTCCGCGCCGCGCAGGTGGATGTCTTCGAGGCCGTCCAGCGAAGACCGCTCGGGACGCGAGAACTGAACCACTGTGGGAATCGCCTCGCGCGAATCGGGCGCGTGCAGCAGCCCGGCGCGTGCACCGGACGTGGCGAGCGACAGCGTCTGCGCGATCTCCGTCACGGGAATGCCGTGCAACGCGGCCTTCGCCTCATCCACGCGAAAATTGAGCTGCGGCTGCGGATCCTGCATGTACCAGTCGGTATCGACCACGCCGGGGGTGGTCGCGAAGATGTGTTTGATCTCGCGGGCGACGGCAATCTGCCCGTCGAGGCTGGGGCCATAGATTTCAGCCACCAGAGTTTGCAGCACCGGCGGCCCGGGCGGGACTTCGGCGATCTGGATGCGCGCATCGCAGGCGTCGGCGATGCGGTCCAGTTCCGGGCGCAGGCGGCGGGCGATGGCGTGGCTCTGCGCATCGCGCTCGTCGGCGGGCAGCAGGTTCACCTGGATGTCGGCCTGGTTGGGCTGACGGCGCAGATAATAGTGGCGAACGAGGCCATTGAAGTTGTAAGGGCCGGAAGTTCCGGCGTAGATCTGGTAATTTTCGACTTCGGGCTGACGGCTGAGGTCGTCGCCGAGGGCCTGGGCTGCGCGCGTGGTTTGCTCCAGCGGCGTGCCGTCGGGCATGTTGATGATGACCTGGAACTCGCTCTTGTTGTCGAAGGGGAGCATTTTCACCAGAACCATCTTCAGCGGCACCAGAGTGCAGGCGAGGACCAGCAGCAGGGCCACAATCGCGAGGAACACCCAGCGATTGCGGGCCCTGCTCATCAGCCGCTGCATGATGCGGCGATAGAAGCGGGTGATCCAGCCTTCTTTTTCCGGCATGAGCGTGTGCGCGCCGGCCAGGTGCTTACGACCCAGCAGGCGCATCGCGGCCCACGGCGAGACAACGAAGGCCACAGCCAGCGAGAAGAGCATCGCCATCGAAGCGCCGACGGGGATAGGGCGCATGTAGGGGCCCATGAGTCCGCGCACGAAAGCCATGGGCAGGATGGCGGCGATGACCGTGAAGGTGGCCAGGATGGTGGGGTTGCCAACTTCCGCGACCGCCTCCACGGCGACCTGGCTGAGGGGGCGGCCGCGGTGGATCGGCATGCGGAAATGCCGCACCATGTTTTCGACAACGACGATGGCGTCGTCGACCAGAATGCCGATGCTGAAGATCAGGGCGAAGAGGGTGACGCGATTGAGCGTGTAGCCCATCAGGCAGAAGACTGCGAGTGTGAGCGCCAGCGTGACCGGGATGGCGAGCAGCACCACGCCGGATTCGCGCCAGCCAAGGAAGAGCGCGATGAGCAGCGTGACGGACAGCGTAGCCAGGGCGAGGTGCTTCAGCAGCGTGTCCGACTTGGCTTTGGCCGTCGCGCCGTAGTTGCGCGTGGTCGTGATGTTCAAATCGGAAGGCAGGCGAACGCCCTTCATCTCATCCACGCGGGCCAAAACGGCATTGGCAATGTCCGTGGCGTTGGTGCCCTTACGCTTGGCGACCGCGATGGTCACAGCCGGATATTCCTGCGGCGGTGCCAGGTGGACGCCGGCCTCCGTGGTGCCGAAGAGAGCGTAGTCGCTGGGGTCGGCGGGGCCATCGACGATCTTCGCCGCCACATCGCGCAGATACACCGGCTGGCCCCCGGCAACGCCAAGAACCACGTTCCCCGCGTCCTGCGCGTCACGGAAGAAGTCGCCGGCGTCGACGCGGATTTCCTGGTTACCTTCGGCGAACTCTCCGGCCTGGGTGCGCGCGTTGGCCGCCTGCAGGCGATGGACGATGTCCTCGGGCGAGAATCCGAAGGCTGCGAGCTTTGGGCTGTCGAGGACGACGCGCATCTCGCGCGGGCGGCCGCCGATGACCGTGGTTTCCGACACGTCAGAGACCTGGCGGATGGTGTGCTGGATCTCGTCGGCCATCTGGCGAAGCTGATAGCCGTTGTAGCTTTTGCCCCACAGAGTCAGCGCCAGGATCGGCACGTCGTCGATCGAGCGCGCTTTGATCATCGGCTGCGATGCGCCCGGAGGCAGCACTCTGGCGTTGGAGTAGATCTTGCTGTAGACCTTCACGAGCGCGTCTTCTTCCGGCGTCCCCACGCTGAAACGCACGATGACCAGGCTCTGTCCGGGGCTCGAAATCGAATACACATACTCCACACCGGGGATCTCGTGCATCAGGCCTTCGATGGGATTCGTGACCCGCTCCTCGACTTCCTTCGGCGTGGAGCCGGGCAGGGCCGTCATCACGTCGAGCATGGGAACGAGGATCTGCGGGTCTTCCTCGCGAGGGATGGCCAGCACCGCGAACAGGCCCACGGCCAGCGACGCCACGATGAGCAGCGGGGTAAGTTTGGAGTGGATGAAGGCTGCGGCAACCCGGCCCGCGACGCCGGGCTCGCACGCCGGCGCGGTGAAACCGGGCGCGCAGCTCTGCGGTTCGGTCTTCATGGCTGAACCTCGCCCACGGACTCGATGCGCCTGCCAGCCAGATCGCGGTCACCGGGTTTGTTCACGAGCGTTTCACCCGCGGCGACGCCGGAGAGAACCTCCACCTGATCCCCGTGCCGGTTGCCGAGCGTAACGTAGCGGAGCCGCGCAATGCCCTGGACGTCGAGTGCGTACACGCAGTCCAGCGAGCCGCGCAGAGCCACCGCCGACTGCGGTACGAGGATCATGGAGCGCGAGGCGCCGGGAAACTGAACGGTGGCAAACATGCCGGCGCGCAGGTTCTTCTGCGGCGGCAGATTGAGCTTGACGAGGAAGCTGCGGCTGGAGGGATCGGCGGCGGGGACGATTTGCGCGAGGACGCCGGAGAGGGGTGTGGCGTCTGCGCCTTCGACGGTCACGGGGATCTTCATGCCGAGCTGAACGGAGGCGATGAGCGACTCATCGACCGTGGTATAGACCTGAAGCGGCCCGTCGCGATCGATCCGGAGCAGCGGGATGCCAGGCGCTGCAAGCGTGCCTGGATCAGCAAGGCGCGCCGTCACCACGCCGCTGAAGGGCGCGCGGAGGGCGGTGTAGCCGAACTGAGTACGCGCCCCGGCAACCGCAGCCTGTGCCTCGCGGCTCTCCGCCTCGCAGGATTCGAGGCGCAACTGCGCGGCCTCGGAGCGCTTCTCCACTTCGTCGAATTCCTGCGGGCTGACGCTCTTCTGCTCCTGGAGAATCCGGTAGCGGGCCAGCGTCTCCGCAGCCAGCGAAGCGTCGGATTGCGCGGCCATCCGTTGCAGGCGCGCAGCAGCCGCAGCCTGGCTGGCCTCATTCAGGGCCGCATGCTGGGCTGCTGCGTCCAGCCTGATCAGCAACTGGCCGGCATACACGCGATCCGCCGGCTGTACCAGCACCTGGCGAATTTGCGCAGGAATCTGCGCCGAGATCACTGCCGTTTCCCTGGCGTGCAGGGTTCCGGTGGCGGAAATGCTTTCGGGCGTCTGGGCTGCGACGCTGTGTACGAGCTGCGCCTGCGCAGTGGGCGGAGCCGGCGCTGCGGGAGCGCTGTGCGAGCAGCCCGCCACCAGGAGGGGAGTGAGAACTATTGAAACAGGCAGGGCAAGCTTCATTGCAGGTTCTCCGCGGAATCAGGTGTGAGCTGGCCGGTGGCGTACAGCAGTCTCGCATACGCCACGGAGTTGCCGTACGCCGCGCGCCAGTAGTCATTCTGGCTTTGCCGCTCGGCATCTTCGGCGCGCAACAGGTCGGTCATCGTGGCCAGACCGGCGTTATAGCGGTTGCGCAGGATGCGCAGGCCTTCCGCCGACTGCTGCATCGCGGCCTGCGCGGTAGCGACCATGCGCTCGGCGGTCTGGTGACCGGTGAAGGCCTGCTCGACAGCGAGGCGGATTTGCAATTCCTGGTCCTGCTCTTCGGCCTCGGCTTTCTGCTGCTCGGCCCGCTCCTGGCGAAGCCGCGCCCGCTGCGCCAGCGGCAGAATGTCGACGCTGAGCCGAACGCCGGCTACCCAGTTGTCGCCTCCGTCGCCGGCGAAGGTGGGACGGTCGGTCTCCCAGCTGCCGTAGGCGCCGATCTGGGGCAGGAAGTCGGCGCGAGCCGCCTTTACGTTTTCCTGCTGCGCCGCCGCTTGCCGCCGCAGCGCATTCAGATCGGGACGCGCCTTTATGGCTTCGGCCAGATCGCCGGCAAGCACGCCATCGGGGAAGCTTTTTGCCTCAAGCGCCTGGAGCTGCGGAGGCGGAGCGCTCATATCTGTGGCGCCCATCGCCGCTTCCAGCTGAGCCCACGCCGTATCCAGAGCGCCCACGGCGGCGATCTGCTCCTGCTGCCGCTCGGCCAGGTTCACCTCGGCGGAAAGCTCATCCGAGTCGACGGCCAGCCCGGCTTTCACGCGCGTCTGCGCATCATGCAGCAGCTCCTGGGCAGTATCCACCTGGCGCTGCGCCAGGGCCAATTCCCGCTGCGCGTAGAGAATCTGCTGATACACCTCCACCACCCGGAGCACGATCGCCTGATCCACCGCGCCGGCCATATCGTTGGCGCTTAGCGCAGCCCGATGCGCGGCGTGCAGCCGCTCCGCGGTCGCCCATCCGTCGAAGAGCCTCCATTGGCCGCTGAACTGCGTGGCGAAATCGCCGACGGGTGTTGGCCGGTTCAGCGAGTCGAGCGCAAAATCCTCCTCCGTGAACCGCTGTTGGCGCAGCTTTGTGCCGAAGACGTAGACGGGATCGTTGCCGCGCGAGAGATCCTCGTCAAAGCTGAACCGCGGCAGGAGCTCCGTACGCGCCTCCGAGACGCCGGCGGTGGCAGCCGTAACGTCGGCCCGCGCCTCGGCACCCCGGGGGTTCTGCCCCAGCGCGCGGTCGATGGCCTGGCGCAGCGTCAGCGTCTGCGCAATGCCGGCTGGCGGCAGCAGAGCCAGCAGGAGGAAAACAGTCTCAACTTCCCGGCGCATCCTCTTCATACTTTTCCGGTGTGCCGCCTCCCCGGCGAAGGCGAAGAGACGGGCTGGCGAATCCCCAGAGCGATTCCGCGCCCGTTCCTGGCCCAATCCGGCTATGCGGCGTCTTCGCTATGCTGAATGACGGCAGGCAAAGAATCGTTACAGCCGGGGAGAAGATTTTTTTGCCGGGTTTTTTGGCGAATCGCCCAGGAGGCGGAGATATTCCTCGGTAAGGAGGCGGCGCAGGACGGGCGAAACTTCGGCATCCGGGCAGACCTCGAGGGCCCGGCAGCGATCGATCGCCCGCTTCAGGTCCTGAATGAAAACCAGGCAGGCGGGACAGCTCTCGATGTGACTGCGCATCTTCTCGCAGGATCCGGGCTGGAGACGGTTGTCGAGGTATTCCGAGAGATTGGCGAATATTTTCCGGCAGTCGGCCGACCTGGCTCCGGCAGCTTTTTTCGCAGGGGATTTGCGCGGCTCGCTGCGGAGCAGGCGATTCACTTCCCTGCGCAACATCAGACGCGCCCGGTGCAGGCGCACGCGCACCGTGCCGGTCTGCAGCGAAAGAATCCTCGCCACCTGCTCCGTTTCCAGTTCTTCCATGTCGTGCAGTACCAGAACGATCCGGTACTGCGGGGGCAGCTCGAGGACTGCCTGCTGGAGCAGGCGGGAATCCTCACGGCTGGCCGCAATGGCTTCGGGGCTCCTCCCGGAGTCGGCCAGCAGCGCGCTCAGTTCATCGCCTGCGGGCATCAGGTCTTCGAGAGCGACGGAACGGCGGTACGAAGCCCTGCGGCGCGTCTGCCAGCAGCGGTTCTTCGCTGCTGTGTACAGCCACGCGGAGAGGGACTGAGGATCGTCGAGATGAACCAGGTGCGGCAGCGACTTCAGCAGAACTTCCTGTGCCGTGTCTTCGGCGTCCTCGCGATGACCGCAGACCTTGATGCCGAAAGAGAGAACCGTGCGCTGCAGCAGTTCGAGCGCACGGGAAACGCCTTGCGGATCGCCCTGGCGCAATACTCCGATCGCATCTTCCAGGTCAGCGCGCAGAATCCGGCCCCTTCCCAGCAGCTCTTTCATTATAGGAAGGAGGGGCGGCGAACCTGTACGCAATCTGCGTCTCAGCTCGCCACGTGCGATCGGGATTGTTGCGGGTACCGCGTCGTCGTGGGTTTGAGCTTCAGCCTGTCCGATTTGTAGCCAGATCGCTGCCCTCTCTATTCGACCTGACCGATGTACACGCCGTATGGGCCGAGGGGAACGGACCGAACAGACACCGGCCTGGGTGCGCCAGGGGTGATGAGGAGCGTGCGCAAACGCAGACCTGTCACGCCCTCCTGATTCAGATCGAAGCGGAGGGTCTCCGGCTGCGCGGTGAAGTTGCAGGCGACGACGACCGCTTCTCCGGTGGAGGATCTGCGCAGCCAGGAGAGGACGTGGTTGTCGCGGGTGTTGAGCATGATTTCCTGGCCGGAGTGCAGCGCTGGATCGTGCTGTTTGAGCGCGATGAGCTGCTGGTACCAGTGCAGCATGGAATCGGGCTCTTGCTCTTCGGCGGCGACATTCACTGTGGCGTAGCTGGGCGGGATGGGGAGCCAGGTTTTGATGCCCGCCGGAGAAAATCCCGCATTCGGGAGTCGTTCCACTGCATGGGCGTGCGCTCGCCGTCGCGGCCTTTCTCTTTGGGCCAGCCCCGGATGCCGATGGGATCGCGGACGTCCGCTCTGCGCGTGGGCGGCGTGGTGACCATGCCGATTTCGTCGCCGTAATACATCATGGCCGTGTCACGCGAGGCGAAAAGGATGGTGGAAAGCACGCGGCCAATGTCATCGTGCTGCGGGCCGTAGCCGAAGATGGATTTGCCGGCAGCGTCGAACTGATAGCGGTCCCAGCGCGGATTGTCGTGGTTGTCGAAGACGAAAAGCGGTTCATGGCCGTTGATTTCGGTTTCCGCTTCATTGATCCGGCGACGGAAGAGCGGCACATTGAATTGATTGATGAACCCGATCTCCATGTCCATCGGCAGCTCGAGCTCATCATTGTGCGCGCCGTACCACGAGCGCAGATCGGCCACCGAGTCGAGGTAAGTTTCGCCGATGAGGACAACTTCGCGCCCGCTGGTCTGGTCGGCCACCAGGCGGAGCTGACGGACAACGGTGTGCACTTCAGGCAGATCATCGGTGTAGACCGTCTGGACAACCTTATCGCCGTAGGCATTGATGAGCGGCTTGCCATCGGGGCCGAGGACATAGGGTTCATTGCGGTCCTGCGGATCCTCGAAGAGCGAGGTGATGGCGTCGAGGCGGAAGCCGGCAACGCCGTGGTGGATCCAGAAGCGCTCCACGTTGTACATGGCCTGGCGAACCTGCGGATTGTTCCAGTTCAGGTCGGGCTGCTGAATATAGAAGCGGTGGTAGTAGTACTGCTGGCGCGCAGGGTCCCATTGCCAGGCAGAGCCGCCGAAAAGGGATTCCCAGTTGTTGGGGGGCTCGCGATGGCCATCGACGATCTTCGGATCGCGCCACATGTACCAATTGGCTTTGGGATTGGTGCGTGAGCTCTCCGACTCTTTGAACCAGGGGTGCTGGTCGGAGGTGTGATTCAGCACCAGATCCATGATGATGCCGATGTGGCGCTTGTGGGCTTCCGCGACCAGGCGGTCGAAATCCGCGAGCGTGCCGTACTGCGGATCGATATTGTCGTAGTCGGAAATGTCGTAGCCGAAGTCGACCTGTGGCGAGGGATAAATGGGCGTGAGCCAGATTGCGTTGATGCCCAGCTTCTCAAGATAGTCGAGGCGCGCAGTGATTCCGTTCAGATCGCCGATGCCGTCTCCGTTGGAGTCCTGGAAGCTGCGCGGATAGATTTCGTAGATAACAGCGTTCTTCCACCAGTCATGATTAGTCCGTCGCACGCTCTGCGCTGAAACCGCAGAGGCGCAAGCCAGAGCGAGAAGAATCGCGCCCGGAAATCGGCCAATTGTCCGCATCGTCTGCTCCCAAAGTTACTTCGTCTCAAAAATTACTGCCTGCTTCGCGGGAATGCTCACCGTTAGCTGCGTTTCTGCAGCCGTTGCATTTCCTGTGCCCAGCTCCGCGCGAAAGCCGGAGCAGCCTTCGAGGGCTGTTCGTTTCGTTGGAATGGTCAGGGTGCGCGATGTATCGGCGTCGTTCACCGCAATCAAAAATCGCTGATCGCCGCCTCGAGTGCATCCGTGACGGACATCCGGTGTCCGGACGAATATAAACGCGGAAGGATCGGTGAAGAGATCCTGCTGCCGGCCGTTGTAGAGGGCGGGGTGATGCTCGCGAAACTGGAACAGCGCCGCCACCCAGTCGTGCACTGCAGCCTGCTCGGGAGTGCGGCCGGCGGCGGTGAAGGCATTTTGAGGGTCGCCAGGAAATCCTCCGGGGAAGTCTTGGCGGTTATCCGGGTCGGGGCCGCCGCGCATGGCAATTTCGTCGCCGGAGTAAATCTCCGGCATGCCGCGCAGGGTGGCCAGCAGAGCGAAGGCAAGTTTGAGATCGCCGACGCCGACGCCGGGCTGGCTGAGGAACCTCCCCATGTCGTGATTGCCGAAGAAGGTCACCAGACGTTCCGGATGCGGATAGAGCCAGTCCTCGCTCAGCACTTCGTCCAGAGCCCGCAGGTCGTCGTGGCGGACCGGTCCGCCGGCTACGGAGCCGTGGTGAGAGAGCGCAGCTCGCAGGGCAAAGCAGAGGGGAAAATCGAAGGGAGTCGAAAGGCCGGTATCGATGCCCTCACGCGCCACTCCGCCGGCGAAGAACGAGGTGATGACTGGGCTGGGATTGTAGATTTCACCCACCGTGGTCAGCTGTGGATAGAGGATGTGCAGCTCGGCGTTCAGGCTCTGCCAGAAGGCCCGGCCGACATACGGAAAAGTATCGTAGCGGAGGCCGTCGGCGCCGGTGCTCTGGACCCACCAGATGACATTCTGGATGAGATACTGCCGGACCAGAGGGTTCTCCTGGTTCAGGTCGGGCAGGAAATTGGCGAACCAGCCGTCGGTGATCCGGGCGCGCTGCTGCGTGGTGGCATGCGGGTCCATAAGGTACGCGAAGTTGCCCGTGGCGGGGAAATGATCAGCACGCGTGCCATGGAACCAGCCCGGCGCGGGAGGGTCAAAGACCCAGGGATTGCTGGCGCCAACGTGATTCGGCACGGTATCGAGCACGAGCTTCATGCCGCGCGCATGGAGAGCCTGAGCCAGGCTCTGCAGGTCGGCCAGCGATCCGAAATGCGGATCGGTACGGTACATGTCCGTCGCGCTGTAACCGTGATACGCCTGATATTCGCCGCTGTTGTCATACACCGGCGTGAGCCACACTGTGGTGACGCCGAGCTGCCGGAGATAGTCCAGATGCTGCTGGACGCCGCGAAAATCGCCGCCATGCCAGCCGCGAGGCTGGTTCCGCTGCGACGGATGCGGATCGTTAGCCAGATCGCCATCGGCGAATCGGTCGGTCATGATGAGGTACATCACGTCCGCCGGGGAAAATCCCTGGAAACCGCCCGACATCTGTCGTTTCGCAAACAGGAACGGAATAACCGTTCTCCCCCCTGCCGTGGCTACCGAAATGTTCACAGTCTGCGGTGCCGCGGTGCCGCTGCTCAGCCAAAGAAAGGCATAGTGGCCGCTGGCGGAGAACTGCGTTCGTGCGACGGCTACCCTGTTGCCACTGACAGAAATCTGCGCGCCTCCCAGATTCCTCCCGTAGAGCAGCACCATAGGAGACGGCATGGCCGTCCACCAGCCGGGCGGATCCACCTGATACACGCAGGGCGCCCCTCCCACGGGCGCCGCAGCACAGGCATGTTCCTGCTGAAGCTGCGACCATGCCGCAGCGGTGGCCAGAAGCATCAGCAGAATCAGCGCAAAGCTTCGCCAGGGACGCAGCATGGCAATCCTCGTGTTCGCGACCGCGGACCATGGGTCGCTGGCAGAACAGCAGCCCGTCACATGATCAGGAAACCATGCGCCACGATGAAATGGCCATCGCGGCGCACAGACAGCTTCTGTCGCTAGAAGGTGAACCGGGCCGCCAGCTGAATCTCACGCTGCGAATCGAGCTGGGTACCAGTGACTTTGCCGAAATTCGCGTCGAAGATGTTGCCGTCCGGATTAGTGAACTGCGGCGTGTTCGTTACGTTAAAGGCATCGCCGTGCAGCTGGAGAACATACCGGTCGCTGAACTGGATGTCCTTTTGCAGCGAAAAATCGGCAGAGCGCTCCCCGGGGCCGTAGATCTGATCGCGGCCGAGCGTTCCGATGCGGGTGAAGACGTTCTGACCATTGGCGCGCACGGTTGGAGGAGCGGCAAATGCCGTCGTACTGAACCACGTGGCACTGATGCTCTTCGGGTAAGTGACTGAACCGACCAGGTCCGGACGATCGCTGTCGGCGTTACCGTTATTCACGGCAAGGTCGATGGGAGTACCAGTGGCAATGCGGCCGATGACATTCACCTGCCATCCGCCAAGAACCAGGTTGACCGGGTAGCTTGCGCCGCCCAGAAAACGCTGACCGCGGCCGAAAGGCAAGTTGTACAGGATCGAGGAACTGAAAACCTGACGCTGGTCGTCGAGCGAATTGCCGTAATTCGACTGCGGGTTGTAGTACAGCGGCGCCGTGGATCCCTCGGCGGATCCCGGCGAGTCATCCAGGGCGTGCGACCACGCATACGAGCCGGTAACCACCAGGTTGTTTCCCTGACGATGCTGATATTGCAGCTGCAGCCCGTTGTAGTTACCGGTACCGTCGTAATTCTCGTAGGTGATGCCTCCAAACGTCGGGAAGTTCTGGACTCCGGTTCCGAACTGATAGATGTTATACGGCCAATAGGTGGAGAGGTGGTCAGACTTGGTGCCGACGTAGGCGACATCGATTACGTCGTATTTGGAGAGCTGCTGATCGACCTGCAGGTTCCATTCCTGAATCTGCTGGTTCTTGTTGCTGCGATTGACGGCCAGCGTGCTCAGGCCGGCCGGTGGCGCCGCCGGGCTGAAGTTCGGGAATCCGGGCGCCGGAAGCGGCGTCGTCTGCTGCGCGGAGCCGCTGCATCCGTAGGCGGATCCCGGCGCGGCGGTCTGGCCGGTAAAGGTTACGCAATAGCCGATGTTCGCGCCATAGGAGACGCTGCCACCGAAGGGGATCTGCTGACCGAGCTGGTTGCTGATGCCGCCGTAATCCGGGAAATAGAATATCCCGTAGCCGCCACGCACCACTTCCTTGCCGTTTCCGCGGACATCGTAGGCGAAGCCGACGCGGGGAGCAAGGTCGTCGTAATTGTTATTCATGATGGTCCGCGAAACGCCGTTCTGTCCGGCGAGCAGGACCTGACCGTAGGTGGAGCTGGAGGGATCGACGTCGAACGATGCCTGGCGATTCTGAGTTTCGTAGGGCCAGGTGATGATGTCATAGCGAAGCCCGAGCTGCAGAGTCAGCTGCGGATCGACGCGCCACTCATCCTGCCCGTAGAAGCCGTCTTCCCATGAGATGTTGCTGAAGAAGCCGTTCTGCGAGCCGATGGAGTAGCTGTCGGTGAAGCCGATCAGCATTTCCGCGGTCGGGAAGCCGGTGAAGTCGCCATTGCCGAAGTTGAAGTAGCCCTTGCCGGAAATGGGGCGGAAGTACTCCATGTTGCGGAGAATTCCGGTAGCGCCGAATTTAAGCGAGTTGTGTCCACGCTCCCAGTCAACGCTGTCGTTGACCTCATAGGTGTTCTGCGGCACGGCGTACAGACCGTAGTCGCCGGTGTAATCGATGCCGTTGTTTCCGCCGATCAGCGCGCCGCCGCTGGTTTCCTGGTTGCGGTTGGCATTCACAATGCCGAGGTCCGCGGAAAGCGGAACGCCGTAAAACGGTGGCTGGTAGCCGTAGTCGTCGCGGTTATAGCCAATTAACAGCTCGTTCACCAGCGACGGCGTAAAGGTATGCGTGTAACCGAGTCCCCACGCGCGGGCATGCGCGTAGGAGGAACCGGTGCCGAAGCCGGAGGGCAGCGTACCCAGTTCAGGGGTTTCCGTGAAGTTGGAATTGTCGTAGCTGACCCGGAAAAAGGCCACATCTTTCGGCGTCGCGTCCCAGTCGAGGCGCATGTCGAACGTGTTGTAGTGGACGTACTCCTGTTTGTGGGTCAGGAAGTTGTTCACCACGCCGGCACGGGTCGGTGTGGGGTACGCATTAAAGTACTTCACCGCCGCCGCATTTTCGGGCACGTTACCCGCGATGACGTTGCCCGGAATCGGCGCGCAGGTGATCGGGTCATACAGCTGCCCGTTCTTCACGAAGCTGGAACTGGGCACTCCCGCGTGGATGAGGCAATAAGGCTCGGTGTACTCGTTGTCGACAGCCGGCCCATTCGCGGTGTCGAAATTCGGGGAGGTAGCGAGTAGTTCGCTGAAGTTGCCCTGGCGCATCAGGGCTGTGGGAACGGTGACGAAGTACGAGTTCTGCGGCAGGTTCTCGCGGAACGCCTGATAGTCGCCGAAACCGAAAAGTTTGTTCCTTAGGAACGGGCCGCCGATGGAAAAGCCCGGCTGGTTGCGGTTGAATTCAGGATTTGGGGTGGGGGACGCACCCAGGAAGCGGTAATCCGGGTTCGCGTCGAACTTGCCGCTGCGGTAGAACCAGAAAGCCGATCCGTGGTACTGATTGGTTCCGCTCTTGATGGAGCTGGCGACGATGGCGCCGCCCGCCCGGCCATATTGCGCGGGAGCCACGCTGGTATCCAGCTTGAATTCCTGAGTGGCATCGATATCGGGGAAGATCAGGATGGTGTTCAGCAGCGAATCGTTGTCGTCGAGGCCATCCAGCAGGAAGTTGTCCGCCTGAGGACGGAGCCCGTTGATAGAGAGAGCTGCGCCGCCGCTCTCGCTGTTACGAAAGGTTTCGGCATTGCCGCTGACACCGCTTGCTTCGTCGCCGTAGTCGCCACGCGTGACGCCGGGGACGAGCAGGGCGAGACCGGTGAAGTTGCGTCCATTCAGCGGGAGCTGAGTGATCTGCGCGCCCTGAATAGTCTCACCGATGGTGGCATCCGTGGTATCGACGAGGGGCGCCGCGCTCGTGACTGTAACAGTAGTGCTGACCGCACCAGGATTGAGCTTAAAAACGAGAGTCTGGGCGGTGGCGACCTGGACGGTGAAGCTGGTGACCTGGCTCTGGAAGCCGCTCGACTTCACCTCTGCGCGGTAGGATCCGCGCGGAACCGCAAAGATCTGAAACTCGCCAGCGCCGTTGGAAGACGTGTGAAACCTGAGCCCGGTTCCCTGATTGGTGACGTCGATCGTCGCATTCGGAATGGCTGCGCCTGTCGGGTCCGTGACGGTTCCGACGATGCTGCCGTTATCGGACTGAGCGTAGGCTCCAACTCCGCTGCAGAAGGCGAAGATCGCCAGGAGCAGAAGCACCCACCAGGCTGTGCGTTTGTCAGCCTTCTGATATTGATTCACCATAATAGCCTCCCAAATCCGTGTGGCCTGGCAGAACAGCTTGCCGAGCCAGCGTGAATGACACGCGCTTGCGAGCACAACCCGCAATGCACAGCAAATCTTTTTTGAATCAAATGTTAATCATCCGGAAAGCGACTTTGTTTCAGAAGGATAGAAAAAGTCTTCATCTGGACGATGGGTATAGAAGCGCATTGACCGTCCTCAGCCTGGGGAGGTACAAAAGAGAGTTCCCGAAACGGATTCCCTCATGCCGCTCTCCACAGAGCACCAGGAAAAGACGGCAGCCCGTTTCCGCTTCGGCCTTTTCGAGGCCGACTCCGGATCGGAAGAACTGCGCAGATCCGGTGCACGTCTGCGGTTGCAGGCGCAGCCCTTCCGGGTGCTGCTCTGTTTGCTGGAGCGGCCAGGCGAGCTGGTCACCCGCGAAGAAATTCAGCAGCGCTTGTGGGGATCCGACACTATCGTCGATTTCGACCACAGCCTGGGCACCGCGATCAACAAGCTGCGGGACACGCTGGGCGATTCAGCCGACAATCCGCGCTTCATCGAGACCCTGGCGCGTCGCGGGTATCGCTTTATTGCGCCGGTGACCATAGTCAGCCCGGTCGAAGCGGAGATGCGGCCGCCCGGTGGTGCTGCCGCGGAACCGGATTCCACGCCGGCCAATCCGGCGGTTGCGCATGGCAGCGCGGGAGCCGCAGCGGCTTCGCACAGGGCGCCGCACTCGCGCTGGCGGAAGCCGGTCTGGATCCTGAGCGCGGCAGCAGCGGGCATCGCCGGGTTTGTCCTGGGGTTCTGGCAGCGGCCGGCTTACACTGCTCCCCCACGGATCACGCAGATCACATTCTCGGGCCGGGTCTCGCCCGGCAATCCGCTCTTCGAGAGTTTTCCAGGAACCGCGACGGATGGGTCCCGGATTTACTTCCAGGAAATTGAGAACGGCCGCGCGGTGCTGGCCCAGGCGCTGATCGCCGATGGCGAAACCAGTACCTTGTCGCTGCCCGATGAATTGGCCGCTCCATCGCTGGGCGATATCTCGCCAGATGGTTCCCGCCTCCTGCTGCGCAATCATCTTGCTACCGCCCCGGAACAGGCGCTGTGGGTGGTCACGACCATTGGCGGGAACGCCCAGAAAATCCCTGGCATTCTGGCGCACGACGCCACATGGATGCCGGATGGACAGCACATTCTCTACGCGAGCGGCGATTCGCTCTATACGGCGAGGGACAATGGCAGCGACGTCCGCCGCTTCGCTACGCTGCCGGGTCGCGCTTTCTGGCTGCGCTGGTCGCCGGATGGCACGCGCCTTCGCCTGACACTGCTGAACAGCGAAACTCATACCTCGGCGCTGTGGGAACTGGACAGCCATGGCGACCATGCCCATATTCTGCTGAGCCACTGGACGCCTATGCCGCCTGCGGAGTGCTGTGGCAGCTGGACAGTCGATGGACGCTATTATGTGTTCCAGTCAGCGCGTGGCGGCGGCAGCAACATCTGGGCGATCCCGGAGCACGGCGGCTTGTTCGGCGGACCGGAGAAGCCGATTCCCATTACCAATGGCCCACTGGATTACGAGGCGCCGATCACCGCGCGAGAGGGCGACCGTACCTTCTTTATCGGGCTGAGCAATCAGTCGGATTTGCTGAGGTACGACCCGAAGGCGCGGCTGTTCGTGCCCTACGGCGCTCCGCTGAGCAACGCGCGGCGGGTGGAGTTCTCGAGAGACGGCCAGTGGGTCGCGTGGATCCGCCAGGACGACGGCACACTGTGGCGCAGCCGGACCGATGGTGCAGGCCGGATGCAGCTCACGAGCCGGCCGATGCAGGTGTTCATGATGCACTGGTCGCCCGATGCGCGGCATCTGGTCCTGATGGCGAGACAGCCCGGCATGCCCTGGAAGATCTACACGATGGATTTCGACGGCGGTCACCTGCAGGAAGTACTGGACGAGAAGCGCAGCGAGGCTGACCCCGGGTGGTCTCCGGATGAGAAGACGCTGGTTTTCGGACGCCTGCCCGATCTGATGGCCGAACCTGCTCAGCCGAAAGCCATCTACCTGGTGAATCTGGCGACGCGGAAGATGACCAAGCTGGCGGGTTCCGACGGGCTGTTCAGCCCGCGCTGGTCGGCGAACGGCAGGTACATCGCTGCGCTCTCCATCGACCAGAAGAAGCTGATGCTCTATGACGTGGCAGCTGAAACCTGGCGGTTGCTGGCGCAGCAGAACATTGCCGATCCGGTCTGGTCGCACGACGACAGCGCCATCTATTTTCACGATTTTGCTCAGGCGGATCAGCCCATCTACCGGGCAATTGTGGCGACCGGCAAAGTAGAGCGTGTCGCGGACCTGCACGATCTGCGCTCGGCGAGTGTGCTGGACTACAGCTTCGCCGGCCTGGCGCCGGGAGATATTCCACTGGTGAGCGCGCGCACATCCACAGCAAATCTGTACACGGCGGAATTGCCGCGATAATACCTAAGCCTCGGCGCCGCAGGCTGCGTGGCGCGCGTCCTCGCCCGATTCGCAGCCGGTTCTCCGGTGCCAGCGATTTATACTGCGATGCAGACGCAGATGCTTGCGCAGCCTGGCCCCATTTTCTGATCAGGATGCTGTGAAGAATCGTTCTCTTTTGCTCTTCTCCCGATGCGGACCAGTTTCCGCGCTCGCGATGCTGCTGGCGCTGAGCGCTTCAGGCTGGGCGCAGAGCGGCCATGCCATTCCGCCGCCGCCGCCTCCCGGCGCGAAATCCGAGCGGTGCACCGGAATGGCGATTCCTCAACTGGAAGACGTAACAGCCAGGGCCGGCATCACCTTCACGCACGCTTCCGATCCGGACAAGAAATACATTCCCGACTCAATGAGCGGAGGCGTCATCCTGATCGATTACGATCGTGACGGCTGGCCGGATATCTATTTCACCAACGCGCCGACGGTCGAGATGGCACTGCACGGCCAGAAAGTCTACGGCGCGCTGTACCACAACAATCACGACGGCACCTTCACCAATGTCACCGCCAGGTCTGGCCTGACCCATGCCTGCATGGCCATGGGCGGCGCGGTGGGCGACTATAACAACGACGGCTGGCCCGACCTGTACATTACCTGCCTGGGCGGGAATATTCTGTACCGCAACAATGGAGACGGCACCTTTACCGATGTAACGGCACAGGCCGGCGTGGCCAACGGCGGCTGGTCGACCGGCGCGGCGTTCGGCGATTACAACAACGACGGGTTTGTCGACCTGATGGTGTCGGATTACGTGGATTTCAACCTGCACAATCTGCCAACCTTCGGCAGCCAGACCTACTGCAAGTACAGGGGAATGGATGTGCAGTGCGGTCCCCGGGGCCTGGCCGGTTCTGAGGACGCGCTCTACCGCAACAACCGTGACGGCACCTTTACCGATGTCTCCACTGAGGCCGGCGTCAGCGGCTCCGGCGATTATTACGGCCTCGGCGTGGTTTGGGTGGACTTCAACAATACGGGACATCAGGACATCTACGTCGCCAACGATTCGACGCCGAACTACCTCTATAAGAACCTCGGCAACGGAAAGTTCGAGGACATCGGACTCGAGTCGGGCACTGCGCTCAGCGACGATGGCTCAGAACAGGCCTCGATGGGCATCGCCGTGGGCGATTACAACCATACCGGCCGTCCTTCCCTGCACGTGACCGATTTCGAGAACGAGAATGACGATCTCTACCGCAACGACGGCGGCTGGAACTTTACCGAAGTCTCCTATCCATCCGGCCTGGCCGTCAGTTCCCTGCCCTACGTCAAGTGGGGAACCGCATTTGCAGATTTCACGAACGGTGGCTGGCTGGATCTGCTGACGGTGAACGGCCACGTTTATCCGCAGGTGGACAAGCTTCCGTCCGGCGCGCGTTATGAAGAGCCGATGCTCCTGCAGATGAACGAAAGCAATGGAAAATTCTGCGATGCCAGCACGGAAGCCGGTCCGGCCATTCAGATTCCGCGCGTCAGCCGCGGACTTGCCGTCGGCGATCTGTTCAACAACGGGAATATGGACGCCGTGGTCGAGAATCTCGACGGCCGGCCGGTCATCCTCCGCAATCGCGGCATTCCCGGCCGGAACTGGGTCAGCTTTGAGCTGGCGGGAACCAAAAGCAACCGGCTCGCGCTGGGCGCGCGGGTGAAGATCCAGGCCGGCGGCATGACGCAAACGGGCTGGGTGCTCAGTGGCGGCAGCTATCTTTCGCAGAACGATTTGCGCGTGCACTTCGGACTGGGTGCGGCCACGAAAATCGATGCAGTCACGGTGTACTGGCCCTCCGGTCACGTCGACGTGATGCACAATCTTGCGGCGGATCGCTTCTACTCGGTGCTGGAAGGGACGGGCATCGTTCCCTTTTCGCGCATTCGTCCTGAGCCCGTGAAGCCTGAAGGGGATGCCCACGGGCTCGAATCCCACCCGCCGGCAAAGATGACCACAAAAGGCCGTTGACGGCCGCGTCGTTCCCTGATGCCAATTCCAAAACTGCTCTCCCTCTTCAGATTTGCGGCTGCGACAGGAGTGATGCGACCGACTTCGACCACCTCAGCGCCCGGGAAAACTTTCGTTCGCCTGCGCGTGGTCAGCGGGTCATCGCGGACGAAAAGCCACGAAGCTTGCGAATCGTTTGCGATGCCGCGCCGGACTCGATCGCCCTGGCGGCGCGCGCCACACCTTCTCTGAGATCGCCGGCTATCCCGCAGGATTCGAGGGCTGCGGCGGCGTTCAATAGCACCACGTCGCGCTTCGGGCCGGTGGTTGCGCCTGTCAGGACCGATTCGAGGAGCGCGGCGTTTTCCGCGGGTGTTTCGCCGCCCTGAAGGTCGCACAAGTCCGCCTCCTGCAGTCCCGCATCACGGGGATGCAGGACTCGGCGACTCGATCGCGGCGCACCATCCCGTGAGGCGAAGACGGAAATTGTGTCGGTTTCGGAGAGCGCAAGCTCGTCCATGCCATTGCGGGCGTGGGCCACGTATCCGCAGCGGACGCCAAGTTGCACCATAGCGCCGGCGACGATCTCCAGCTTCTCCGGCGCATAGACGCCCATCACCAGTACAGGCGCGCCCGCCGGATTGGTCAGGGGCCCGGCCAGGTTGAAGATGGTACGGAAGCCCAGCGCGCGCCGAATGGGCTGAACGCGTTTCATAGCCGGATGGAGTGCGGGCGCATAGAGAAAAGTAAATCCCGTGGCGCGCAGACAGGCGGCCGATTGCTCCGCGGTCAGCGCGACGGGAATCCCCATCGCCTCCAGCACATCGGCCGACCCACATTTCGAGGTTACGCCCCGGTTGCCATGCTTGGCGACTTTCGCTCCGGCCGCCGCTGCCACCAGCGCCGCGCCGGTAGAGATGTTGAAGGTTCCGCGGCCATCTCCTCCGGTTCCGCAGGTATCGACCAGAGCGGAGCGCTCCGCATCCGTAAGCGGAATCGGAACGGAGAAGGCGCGCATGGCCTCGGCGAATCCCGTGAGTTCCTCGACGGTTTCTCCGCGAGCGGACAGCGTCGTCAGCAAGGCGGCGATCTCCATATCGCTGGCGGGATCGGGTTCGCTGCGCAGGATCGACTCCAGAGCCACGCGGGCCTGCATCCGCGAGAGCGTGCGGCGCTCCTCGACGATGTGCTTCAGCAGCGGGCGGAGTTCGGGCATGGGAATGCTCCCATGCTACCTGAGGGCAGTGCCGGAGCGGCACGGATGCAACCAGAGCCGCTCCGGGACAGGATCAGTCGCCGGCCACCTGAGGAAGCGGCTGAACTTTGGGTGCAGCAGCTTCTTCCGGGGACTCGGCGAAGAACACGCGATAGATGAGACCGCCGACCAGACCGCCAACGATGGGCGCCAGCCAAAAGAGCCAGAGCTGGCCGAGCGCCCATCCGTGCACAAAGACGGCCTGGCTGGTACTGCGTGCCGGGTTCACGGAGGTATTGTCGATGGGGATGCCGACAAGATGGATGAGGGTGAGGCAGAGGCCTATCGCAAGCGGGGCTCCTCCCGCCGGCGCGCGCTTGTCGGTGGCGCTGAGGATCACGAAGATGAAAAACATCGTGAGCACGGCTTCCGCGATAAAGCAGGTTCCCAGGGAGTAGCCGCCTGGAGAGTGCGCGCCATAGCCGTTGGCTGCGAAGGTGCCGAGCACAAAACCTGGCTTGCCTCTGGCGATGACATAGAGCACGGAAGCGCCGGCTGTAGCTCCCACAAGCTGGGCGACGATGTAAGGCACGAGATGGGCCAGGGGAAGTCTGCGGCCCGCAACCATGCCCACGGAAACGGCGGGATTGATGTGACATCCGGAAATGTGCCCGATGGCGTAACACATCGTGAGCAGGGTGAGTCCGAATGCGAGGGCGACACCGAGAAAGCCGATACCCAGACCGGGATAGGCAGCTGCGAAGATCGCGGCCCCGCATCCACCGAAAACCAGCCATGCGGTGCCGAAGAATTCGGCCAGAAGTTTCTTGCTGAGACTCATGGGTTCCTCCAAATTGAGCTGACTGGATTGATCGTGCCTCCGGGCGGTGATTCAGCGAGCCGCGGGCGAGGCAAAGCCAAAGCCAGGGGAACTACAGGGCTGTGATTCGAGTGCCAGCGTAGCCCTTTTCGAGGATTTTTGGAATGGAGAAGCAAATCGTGGATCTGGACGAAACTGTCAGAGGTGGAGAACCATGGGTTTGCCGCCGGCGGAAAGCCTCCGCTACACTGGAAATTCGGCCTTTCAGGCATTTCCGCCCTGCTGTGCTGTCACCGGAAAACGGGCTTCCTGCTCCGAAAGAGCGAAAAGTTTCCGCCTAACAGTTTCAAGAACCAGTCTGCTGAAGATCTCAATATGAAAATTCACGAATATCAGGCGAAGGACATCCTGGCGAAGTATGGCGTCGCGATCCCGCGCGGGGAAGTGGCGAACACTCTGGATGAGGCGCTGGAAGTCGCGAAGCGGCTGTTCAGCGGCGGCGCAAAGGGCGTGGTGGTGAAGGCGCAGATCCACGCTGGAGGCCGCGGCAAAGGCGGCGGCGTGAAAGTGGCGAAGAGCCTGGAAGAAGCCGAGCAGTATGCGAAGCAGATTCTCGGCATGCAGTTAGTGACGCACCAGACTGGACCTCAGGGCCAGAAGGTGCAGCGGCTGCTGATCGAGGAGACAGCGGCGATCGACCGCGAGCTCTACCTGGGCATTGTGCTGGATCGCGCAGCGGCGAAGCTGGTGTTTATGGCATCGCAGGCCGGCGGCATGGAGATCGAGGAGGTCGCCGCGAAGGATCCGAAGGCCATTCACAAGGTCTATATCAATCCGGCAGTGGGCTTCCAGCCGTACCAGGCGCGGGAGCTGGCCTTTGCACTGGGACTGAAGCCGACCCAGATCGCCGAGGCCGTGCAGTTCATGACGGGGCTTTATAAGGCGTATATCGACACCGACGCCTCTCTGATGGAGATCAATCCCTTCATCACGACGAAGGACGACAAGCTCTGCGCGCTGGACTGCAAGATCAACTTCGACGACAACGCGATGTTCCGCCATAAGGACCTGAAAGAGCTGCGCGATACGGCGGAAGAAGATCCGCTGGAAGTGGAAGCCTCGAAGTATGCACTGAACTATATCCGGCTGGACGGCAACATCGCCTGCATGGTGAACGGCGCCGGTCTGGCCATGGCCACCATGGACATCATTCAGCATGCGGGCGGCATGCCTGCGAATTTCCTCGATGTGGGGGGCGGCGCGAATCAGCAGCAGATCGAGCACGCCTTCGAGATTCTGCTCTCGGACAGGAATGTGCAGGCTGTGTTCATCAATATCTTCGGCGGCATCCTCCGCGTGGACACGCTGGCAACAGGCGTGGTGGAAGCGGCGAAGAAGCTGAAGGTGAAGGTGCCCGTGGTATTGCGGCTGGAAGGAACCAACGTCGAAGAAGGACGGAAGATCCTGCAGGAGTCGGGACTGAAGTTCATAGTGGGCGACACGATGCAGGACGCGGCGCAGAAGGTAGTCGCTGCGGCGAAGGGGGTTGAATAGAGATGGCTGTTCTGGTGAACAGGGAAACTCGCCTGATCGTGCAGGGAATCACCGGGCGCGAAGGGACATTCCACGCGAAGGGTTGCGCCGAGTACGGAACGAAAGTGGTGGGCGGCGTCACGCCGGGCAAGGGCGGAACCACCCACGAGGGCTGGCCGGTGTTTGACACGGTGCACGAGGCGGTGGAGAAGACGGGCGCCAATGCGACGGTGATTTTCGTGCCGCCGCCGTTTGCCGCTGACGCCATTCTGGAGGCGAACGCCGCGGGACTGCCGCTGATCATCTGCATCACTGAAGGCATCCCGATCAACGACATGGTCAGGGTATGGAGCGTGCTGAGAAGCTCAGGTTCTCGGCTGATTGGGCCGAACTGCCCGGGGGTGATCTCGCCGGGGAAAGCGAAGATCGGCATCATGCCGGGACGCATCCACAGGGAAGGCCCCATCGGCATTGTCTCGCGCTCGGGCACGCTGACCTATGAGGCGGTATTTCAGCTCACGCAGCGCGGCATCGGGCAGTCGACGGCTGTCGGCATCGGGGGCGATCCGATCATCGGCACGACCCACGTGGACGCGCTGAAGCTGCTCAGTGAAGATCCGGAGACGGAAGCCATCATCCTGATCGGGGAAATCGGCGGCACCGCCGAAGAAGCGGCTGCAGCCTATGTAAAGCAGCATGTGAAGAAACCCGTGGTGGGCTTCATCGCCGGGCAGACCGCGCCTCCAGGACGCCGCATGGGCCATGCTGGGGCCATCATCTCAGGCGGCCAGGGAACGGCGGCCGAAAAGATGAAGGCGCTCAAGGCTGCGGGGATTCATGTGGTGGAAAGCCCGGCCGCTATTGGCGAGGCCGTGGCGAAGGTAATCGGCAAGGCGTAGGAACGGGGTTTACGGTTACGGGTTCGGGAACCCGTGTCTCCCCCAAATTATTGCCATCAGAAAGGCCAGGGGCTGGAACACTTATGTCGCAGCGCACATTCAGCATCATTAAGCCGGATGCATTCCGCAAGGGGCATGTCGGCGCTATTCTCGCCGAGATCGAGAAGGCCGGCTTTGGGATTGTTGCCCTCAAGAAGCTGTCCATCTCCAAAACGCAGGCAGAGGGCTTCTATTACGTTCATAAGGAACGGCCGTTTTTCCCTTCCCTGACGACGTTCATGTCTTCCGGACCGATTATTGCCATGGTTCTGGCGAAGGACAACGCGATCGCCGATCTGCGCAAGCTGATGGGCGCAACGAATCCGGCAAATGCCGAAGAGGGGACGATCCGGAAGAAGTATGCCGCGTCGATTGAAGAGAACGCGATCCACGGCTCCGACGCCGAGGATACTGCGAAGTTCGAAATCGGGTATTTCTTCGCTGGATACGAACTGGCCTGACGCCTCTTCTGCCTAGCTTGCCATCCCCGAGATGAAGGTCTCCAGGTGGCGGATCGTCTCCTGTTGCTCGGAGATGAGCCAGTTGACGAGATCTCCGATAGAGACCATTCCAGTCACCCGGCCCTTCTCCACCACGGGCAGGTGGCGGATGCGCTTTTCTGTCACCAAATGCATGCATTCGCCGACGGTATGCTCCGGGGTGACGGTGACGACCGGGCTGCTCATGATCTCGGAGACGGGCGTCTCGTGCGACGACCGGCCCTGCAGGATGACCTTGCGGGCGTAGTCGCGCTCGGAGACGATGCCCAGCAGTTCCCCTCCGCGCATCACCAGCAACGCGCCCACGCGTTTGTCGGCCATCATGGCGATGGCGTCATAGACCGAAGATGACGGTTCCAGCGACCATACCTGGCCGCCCTTATTACCGATGAGTGCGCCGACTTTCCCTGTGATCTCCATAACGGGGGGAGCATAGACCTGGGGAGAAAGTGTCGTCAATCGAAAAAGAAGATGGCCTGTCGCAGAGAAAAGATGGCCTGCTGATGTTGAGAATGTTGCACTGAGCCCCCCCCTGGGGGTGCCGCCGGCGTTGAGCATGAGTTGCGTAAGGTCGGCTCCGTATGTTCCAGTAGTGCCACGGGATGGAAGCGACCCGAACCGGCAATTCGGCTCACGTTCCCCCTATCCGGCAGATCACGTGATCCCCGGAGGAGATCTGGCCGCGGAATGCTTTTGCTGAAGGACGACCAGTATCCCTGGCTGGCCGGCCGGACCCGGGCCATTTGGCTGTCTACAGCGCTTGCGCTGCTGATTCCTGCCTTCGCCGCCACCGCTCCAGCGAGGTCGCGCCGCAACGAAGTATAGCCGCACCAACACCTTCGGCATCTTCGCGGCGTACTCGAACGACTCGAGCCACATGCTGGTGGGCTCCGCAGAGGAGCGCAAGCTGCTGAATATCGGGGCCTTGTACAATCGGCGCATCCTGATGAACCGGATCGTGGACCGGCAGTACGGCGCCGAGGTGATGCCGGTGGCACTGGAGAGCGATCCGGTGCTGCACACCTCGTACATGTACACGACCACGAACCCGCCGACGACCGTTACCGACAACTTTTCGGAGCCGACCGTCGGAGAATGTCGTCCATCCTCGGGCAGCGGCGGCGTTCCGGGATACTACAGTTACACCTGCAACAATACCTGCGGGCGCCGGTGGACGATCGGCGAGGCGATGTCTCCCTTCGGTTTCCAGTGGAATTTCCGGACGCGTCACAAGTGGCAACCTTTCCTGGATGGGCATGGAGGGTATATGTACTCCACGCAGGAGATTCCAGTCGATCATGCAGGCTCTTTCAACTTTACCTTCGATTTCGGCGCGGGAATCGAACTCTTCCGGACGCACGCGCGCTCCATTCGCGCCGAGTATCGTTTCCACCACCTGTCGAACGCTGACACCGCCCGGGAGAACCCGGGAGTCGACTGCGGACTCTTTCAGTTGACGTACTGCTTCGGGCACTGATGGGGCGCGGCGCATCTGGTATGCTGGTGAGCCACTCGGAGGAGAGTATGAGAAAGACCGCTTTTCTGAGCGCGGCTCTGGTGGCGCTGAGCGCAGGTTCGATGCCGGCCCACGCCCAGGCTGCCGGCTTCGCAGCGCCGGCGAACCCACAACCGATCGTGCTGCACGCCGCGCGGCTGTTTGAAGTGGAGCCGGGGAAGATCGTCAGTCCCGGTGAGGTGCTGGTGGTGGGCGACCGGATTCAGGCTGCCGGCACTTCTGTGCCGCATCCAGCTGGAGCCAGGATCATCGACTTCGGCGACACGACACTGATGCCTGGTTTGATCGACGCGCACGTGCACCTGTTTTTGCATCCGGGCAAGCCGGAGGACTTGCAGACCATTGAGGAGTCTGTCCCGCAGCGGACCATCCAGGCCACACTCAACGCCAGGGCCGACCTGATGGCCGGATTTACCTCGGAGCGTGACATGGGCACCGAAGGAGCGGGTCCGGCCGACACAGCCGTTCGCGAAGCCATCAACGAAGGACTGATTCCAGGGCCGCGGCTGCGCATCAGCGGCATGGCAATCTCCATTCTGGGCGGGCATGAGGACGCGCTCGGGTTCAACCCGGCGCAGCACGCGCTGGGCAATGCGGATTACGCCAACGATACCGAGCAGATCATCGAGACGATCCGCCGGCAGCACAAGAATGGAAGCACGTTTGTGAAGGTATACGAGACGGGGCGCGATGAGATGGTGCCGGAGGGCTCGGCTCCGTGCCTCGGGAATCCGATCTGCGCGCAGCTTGGGATCGGCGAGCAGCCGGGGGATCCGGAGTTTTGGGACTTCCACACGCCGTACCAGTACACCGAGGACCAGCTAAAAGCCGCTGTGGCCGAGGCGGCTCGGCTGAATACCAACGTTGGCGTGCATTGCCAGGGCGAGCCGGCTGCGCGGTTTGCGGTGGAGGCGGGCGTGGCATCGATCGACCACGCCACCCAGCTCAGCGACGGGACCATGCAGCTCATGAAGGAAAAGCATATCCCGGCGGTGCCGACGTTCGTTGTCTTTCAGTACTTTGCGGACCACGCGCCTACGCCGGAGGCCGCGGCCCGCGAGCACGCGATGCTGGACTACAAAATCCACGAGTTCAAGCGCCAGGTTGCGGCGGGGATTCCCATGGCCGTCGGCTCGGACGTGGGCCCTTTTCCGCATGGCACGCAGGCGAAGGAATTCGAGCTGATGGTGCGGTACGGGATGACGCCGCTGGCCGTTCTGCAGGCGGATTATCTGAATGACCCGCGGATTCTGACGTGGCAGAACGAGATAGGCCAGCTGAAGACCGGCTACTACGCGGACGTGATCGCCGTGCCGGGAAATCCGCTCGAGGACATCACCGCCGTGGAGCACGTGCAGTTCGTGATGAAAGGCGGCGTGATTTACAAAGGACAGGGTTCTGCAGCCGGGGATTAGTCTCCACAACGTATCGCGGGACGTGCGCATCTGATCCGGGCGATTCGGGCGCTTTCCACTTTCTTCCATTTCCTTTCTTGCTGCGGGACGCCCCCCGTGATACAAGAAGGTACGTTTCCCCGTCTGAGGCGCGGCGGTTCTTCCCTGTCCGAAACGACCCGAGAATTCCCGGAATCCGGCAGGCATTGGCATGACTACGACGCCCGTGCGGGGCGCTCCCGAACACCCGCTGCTGCACAACTACTTTCTGGATGCCGCCTTCGACGAAATGTTCGAGGCGGGCGGAACCATTCGCCCGCATTACCAGGCCCTCTTCGATGAGCTGACCACGCTGCCCCCGGAAGAGATTCGGCGCAGGAAGCAGTCGGCGGACGCGTCCTTTCTGATGCAGGGCATCACTTTCACCGTGTACGGGCGCGAGGAAGGCACGGAGCGGATTTTTCCTTACGATCTGATTCCACGACTGGTAACCGGCGAGCAGTGGGACCGGATCGAACGCGGGCTCACCCAGCGCATTACCGCGCTGAACCTCTTCCTGCACGATGTGTACAACGATCAGAAAATTCTGGCGCAGGGCGTAGTGCCGCGCGAGGTCGTCTACAGTTGCCAGCACTTCCGGAGGCAGATGCGCGGACTACGCGTGCCGCGCAATGTGTACGTGGCCATCGCGGGAACCGACCTGCTGCGCCTCGCAAGCGGCGAATTTGTGGTGCTGGAGGACAATCTGCGCGTGCCCAGCGGCGTGAGCTACATGCTCACCAACCGCCGCATCATGAAGCGTACCCTGCCGAACCTGTTCCAGGACTACGGCGTGCGGCCCATCGATCATTATCCGCAGGCGCTGCTGGCGACGCTGCGCTCGCTCTCGCCGGAGGGACGCCCGGAGCCCACGGTCGTGGTGCTCACACCCGGCGTCTACAACTCAGCGTATTTCGAGCACACCTGGCTGGCGCGACAAATGGGCGTGGAACTCGTGGAGGGCCGCGATTTGGCCATCCACGACAGCGTGGTGTACATGCGCACCACGGCCGGGCTGAAGCGCGTGGACGTGATTTACCGGCGAGTGGACGACGACTTCATCGATCCGCTGGCCTTCCGACCGGATTCGATTCTGGGCGCTGCCGGGTTGTTCAACGCCTATCGCGCAGGCAACGTCACCCTGGCGAACGCCTTCGGAACCGGGGTGGCTGATGACAAGGCGCTCTATGCCTATGTCCCGTCGATCATCCGCTACTACCTTGGCGAGGAGCCATTGCTGAATAACGTCGAAACCTTTCTGCTGACCGACCCGAAGCAGCGTGAGCATGTGAAAACCAACCTGGAGAAGCTGGTGGTCAAGGCGGTGGGAGAAAGCGGCGGCTACGGCATGCTGATCGGCCCGCAGAGCTCGGCGGCGGAGCGCGAAGAGTTCCGCCGGAGGATCGACGCCGACCCGCGCAACTACATTGCGCAGCCCACGCTGAGCTTCTCCCGCGCGCCCTGCCTGCTGGAGGATGGCTCGATCGGACCGCGGCACGTGGATCTGCGGCCCTACATTCTGTTCGGCGACAAGGTCACGATTGTGCCGGGCGGCCTCACGCGTGTCGCGCTGCGCCAGGGCTCGCTGGTGGTGAATTCGTCGCAGGGCGGCGGCAGCAAGGACACATGGGTGCTGAGCGCATGAGGACGGGACAATGCTTTCACGCGTAGCGGACAGCCTGTACTGGACCAGCCGGTATCTGGAGCGGGCCGAGCACACGGCGCGCCTCGTCGACATCAATATGGGCCTGATGCTGGACCGCTCGCGCGTGAGCACCGAGCGCCGCTGGCAGCGGGTGCTGGACGCTTTGGGCTCCTCGCAGACTCTCGCCTGGAGCAGCGACAGCGCCGCCGGCTCCGGCGAGCCAGGCCCCTGGATGAGCGTGACCGCGCTGGTGCATGCGCTGTGCTTCGATACCACCCGTCACGCATCGATTACCGCCTGCGTGTTTGCAGCCCGCGAAAATGCCCGGCAGATTCGGGACGAAATCAGCACCGAGCAGTGGCAGCGGCTGAACGGTCTCTTCCACGAGATCAGCCGGCTGCGGACGGCGGCGCCATCGATGCGGAACCTGACCGAATTTTTGCCGACCATCATCGACGGCGTCCACCTGTTTCAGGGCGTGACGGATACGACCCTGAGTCACGGCGAAGGATGGCTCTTTCTGCAGGTGGGGCAATATCTGGAGCGGGCATGGTCGATTACCACGCTGCTGGATCTCTACGAGCGCGAGGTATTCCTCGGGGAGGACACGACCGAGACCAGCGAGTACCTGGAGTGGATCGGCCTGTTGCGCATCTGCACGGCGTTCGAAGCCTTCTGCCGCGTTCACACTTCGGAGCTGACGCACGAGCGGATTCTTGATTTTCTGCTGCTCAATCCGCAGTTTCCCCACTCCGTGCGCTACGCGGTGAATACACTGGTGCAGGCGCTGGAAGCCATCCAGCAGCAGACCCGAACGCAGCGCGGCGGCGAGCTGATGCGCGTCGCCGGGCGGCTGAAGGCCATGCTGGGATTCGCGCGGGTGGCGGAGATTCTGGCGCGGGATCCGGTGCGGTACCTGCGGGAGATCCTCGACCAGTGCCGCGAGATTCACGACCTGATCTATGCGGTTTACATTCAGTATTCGGTGGAAACAGCGCTGACGGCTTAGGAGCTTCGATGCCCTACTACTTTGTGCGGCACCTGACAAAATTCCTTTACACGCGGTCCGTCAGCGAAAGCGCGATGGAAGTGCGGATGCATCCTCGCGGCGATGGCAATCAGCGGTGTCTTTCGTTCTCTTTGTCCGTCAGCCCGCGTTGCCGCGTGTTCACCTATCGCGACCATCTCGGCAATCACGTCCACCACTTCGATATTCCCGGGCGCCACGGGCAGCTGGTCGTGGTGGCGGAATCGGTGGTGGAGCATCATCCGCTGGCGGCAATTCCGGATCGTCTGGGACCCGGCGCCTGGGAGGAACTGCAGGCGCTGGTAGCCGAGGGCGACTACTGGGAGATGCTGCTGCCCAGCGAGTTCGCGCGGCCTTCGCCGGCCCTGCTCTCGCTGGCAGAGGAGTTCGAGGTCAGGCGGCGGGACGATCCATTGCGCCTGTTGCACGAGCTCAACGCGCGCCTGTCGGAGAATTTCAGCTACATCCCGCAGAGCACCCGGGTGGATTCGCCCATCGAGGAAGCTCTGCGCAGACGCGGCGGAGTTTGCCAGGATTTCGCGCACGTCATGATCGCGCTGGTCCGTCAGGTGGGCATTCCCTGCCGCTATGTGAGCGGCTACCTGTACCACGGACGCGACGACCATGACCGCTCGACGGCGGATGCGACTCACGCCTGGGCAGAGGCGTTTCTGCCCGAGCTGGGATGGGTCGGTTTCGACCCTACGAATGCTCTGATCGCGCGCGATCGGCATATACGTACCGCCCTGGGGCGGGATTATGCCGATGTCCCTCCGACCAGAGGTCTTTTCCGCGGGCGCACGGACAGCGAAATGTACGTCGCCGTGCAGGTAACGGCCTCGGAGACGGCGCCGGACCTGGACCGCGAGCTGCCCATTCCGGAAGACTGGTCGATGCTGGTGGAGAAGGCACAGGCGCCGCCGCCCCCCGCGGAGCCACTGCTCGCCATCCAGCAGTCGCAGCAGCAGCAGCAACAACAACAGTAAAGCGGAGCGCAGCGTCGCGGGTTGGAATCCAAAGGAACGTGGCCGGACTTTCGTTCGGCGCATCGTGCAGCGGTCTGCTGCGCACCTATTCGATAACCGCCAGCGTCTCGCCGGACGCGACGGTAGCGCCGGGGATGGCGCGCAGATCGGCGACGCGGCCCTCCCGGGGCGATTTCAGCTCGTTCTGCATCTTCATGGCTTCAATCACCACGACAGGCTGATGCGCAGCGACTTCCTGGCCTTTCTCCACCAAAACGCGTACCACGCGGCCGGGCATGGAGGCCTTCAGCACCACAGGGGCGTCCGCGCCCGGGTGGCGGCGGCGCGAGCGCAGCGAGCGAGGATCCTCCACGCGACAGGGAATCCGCTGGCCGTCGAGGAGCAAGGCCGGATCGGAGGAATCGCCGTCAAGAACCACTCGATGCGAGCGGCCGTCGATGAGAAGCGAGAGCACGCCTGGACGCAGCAGTCGGGCGTCGGCCTCCACGATCTCGCCGTCGACGCGAACGTTCCAAAGACCAGGAGCTTCCGCCGCTTCGATCTGCACCTGGCGGGATTGGCCGTCGATTTCCATCTGGAGTCTCATGAGCGAGGGCCGACTCCCGACGATTCACGGCGCGCGGCAGCCTTCCACACACTGGCGGGCTGCGCATCGGGGGCGCTGGTCGCGGACTGCACCGCCTCAAAAACAGCGGCGGCGACTGCTGAAACCAAATCAGACCTATCCGAAACCACAGCTGGCGCAGCCTCCCTGAGCAGACGATCGAGGTAGCCCGTGTCAATGCGGGCCGCACCGAAATCGGGATCGCGGAGAATCCGGCGAAAGAGGCCCAGGTTGGAGCGGATGCCGCCGATAACGTACTCGTCGAGCGCGCGGCGCAGGCGCGCGATGGCCAAATCGCGCGTGGGCGCGAAGGCGATCAGCTTCGACAGCATAGGGTCGTAGTCCATGGGCACTACCCAGCCTTCGTAGATGCCGCAGTCCTCGCGAATGCCGGGCCCTCCCGGCTGCAGCAGGCGATTGATGCGTCCGGGCGACGGCATGAATCCGCTCTCCGGATCCTCGGCATAGACGCGGCACTCAATCGCATGCCCGCGCAACGCCACGTCGGACTGGGCGAAGGGCAATCGTTCGCCTTGGGCGACGTGAATCTGCAGATGGACGAGGTCCAGCCCGGTCACCAGCTCGGTGACCGGGTGCTCCACCTGCAGCCGCGTGTTCACTTCGAGGAAATAGAAATTTCGCTCGTTGTCGAGGAGGAATTCGACCGTGCCGGCGTTTGTGTAGCCAGCCGTCCGGGCCAGCCGGACCGCGGCTTTGCCCATTCTGCGGCGAAGGTCGTCATCGACGACGGCCGAGGGCGATTCCTCAATGACCTTCTGGTGACGCCGCTGGACGGAACATTCGCGCTCGCCCAGCGAGACGCAGTGGCCATGCTCGTCCGCCAGAATTTGGATTTCGATGTGGCGCGGCTGTTCGATCAGCTTTTCCAGGTACACCTCGCCGGAGCCGAAGGCTCGTTCCGCCTCGCTGCGCGCCGCGTCGAAGGCGGACGGCAAATCCTCGGCGTGGGAGACCGCGCGCATTCCCTTGCCCCCGCCACCGGCGGCGGCCTTCAGCATGACGGGATAGCCGATAGAAGCGGCGACGGAGCGTGCTTCGTCCGGCGAAGCCAGCCCGTGAACGGAGCCGGGGGTACGCGGCATCCCAGCGCGGTCGGCCGCCTGGCGGGCGCGCGTTTTGGATCCCAGCATCCTCATGGCGGCTGCGGAGGGGCCAATGAACTTCACGCCGGCTTCCTCGCAAGCCTGCGCAAAGTCGGCGTTCTCCGAGAGAAATCCGTAGCCGGGATGAATGGCATCGGCACGGGCGCGGCGGGCGATGTCCAGAATGAGGTCGCCACGGAGATAGGATTGCGTCGCCGGCGCGGGACCCAGGCGGTACGCCTGCTCGGCCTCGAGTACATGCGGCGCGGCGCGGTCGGCGTCGGAGAAGACCGCGATGGGGACAATGTCAAGCTCGCGGCAGGCGCGGAGAACGCGCAATGCGATCTCGCCCCGGTTGGCAATGAGAATCCTGCGGATCACAGAAATACAGGGTATAGGTTTTGAGGCGCTGGAGAAAAGCATGAGGCCCTCGCGACGCGAGGGCCTCGGTTTCGAGCCTGCGGCGGGACCTACTGGATAATCACCCCGTTGACCTTGGAGTTGGCTTTCTCTTCGTTGGCGCGGCGGGTACCGAGAGCCTTCTCGCGCCATGCGTCAGCCTCGGCCAGATCCGCCTTGCGCGCAGCCGGATCAGTACAGTCCAGGTCGGCCTTGCGCCGGTACATCAGGTTCATGTACACCATGGCTTCATCGTCGCTGGGCCGGATATTTATCGCATCCTGCAGCTCCGTGAGTCCATCGTTCACAAGCGGCGTGTTCTCATCCTGGATCTGCTTGCAGATCTTCTTAGGCATCTTGGGATTGCCCACGCTGTCGTCCTGCATGCCCACGCTTTGCAGCGCCTTCACCGCGTTGGCGTAAGCCTGCGTCCAGTCGATCACGCCGATCGTGTAGGCGGCGTCGGCGTCTTTCGGATCCGCCTGGAGCACCTTGAGCTGCCACTGCTTGGCAAGGTCGAACTTCTTCAGATCGTAGTACATGGTGGCGATCTGCTTCAGAGCGGTCGTGTCGCCAGGATCGGCATCGAGCACCTTCTCGAATTCATCGATCGCCATCTGGGCGTGTTGCTCGTTGTCGGGCGTATCCAGGCCAGGCACCACTTCCTGGGCGTAGGCCGTGGCCAGATAGGTCCGCGTCATGGGATAGGTCGGATCCAGATTAACGGCCCGCTGAAAGTGGTCGATGGCCACTTCATACTGGGCTTCCTTGTAGGCTTCCACGCCCTTGTTGAGCTGATCCCGGGCCTCCAGGCGCTTACAGCCGGTGGCGGACACCACCAGCGTGATCGTGGCGGCGGCCAGCACCGGTAAACGTGCGATTCGGTTCATGCTTTCTGTCTTCTCCTTCAGCTCGCCGGCAGCCTCGATAACTGGGCGCAAAATCTGGTTGCGATCACGATTGTACCGGGTCCGCAGCTTTCGGCAAGATGCCCGGAGTGCGGCGGCCACTCTCCGGAGCTTCTGCCCCCGGGCGGCGAATCCTACTGGCCCGCCTCCATCTTGGGCGTGATCAGACCGACGTGGTCCACGCCGATCCCGTTGGCGATGTCCATCACGTGGGCAACTGCCTGGAAATCGATGTTCGAATCGCCTTTAATGAACATCACCTTCTGGGCGCGGATGGAATAAATCTTATTCAGTTCGCTCTCCAGATCGCTGGCCGCGACGTCGGTCTGGTTGATCTGGTAGCTGGGGGGACCGCCCGCTGCGCCGTGAATCTGCACGACAATGGTCTGCTCCGGCGGGGGGGCCTGCTTGTTCTTCGGAGGTTGCGGCACCAGCGCGTCCAGTCCCTTCGGGGTGACCGGCACGATGATCATAAAGATGATCAGCAGTACCAGCAGGACGTCGATGAGCGGCGTTACGTTGGGGTCAGCACTCAGCGCGCTGCTTCCGCCTACGTTCATTGACATGGTTCAGTTCCTCGTTTCTTGAGCCGGCTCCGGATCACTCGCCCATATTAAGCTTGTTGTTGACGTTCTCGGTCAGCATCCCGATTTCCTCGACACCCGCGGTACGCACTGCGTCAATCGCATCCATCACTGTGCCGTAATTGGCGCGGGCATCGGCCCGGAAATAGACAACCTTGTTGGTGTGGGTCTCCAGAGCGTCGCGGACCTGAGAGCCGAGATTGGCGATGCTGGTCTGGTCGCTGCCCAGATATACGCGGCTGTCGCGGGTAATGGCGACAATGACTGCGTCCGTCTTGTCGGCATTGTCCATCGCCGTGGCGGTGGTAGTGGTCGGCAGGTTGACATTCACTCTGTGGGTGAGCATGGGCGTAATCACCATGAAGATGATCAGCAGCACCAGCATCACGTCCACCATCGGGGTGACGTTGATATTGGCGTTAACCTTGGCGCCTTCGTTTCGTTTTACCAGTGCCATTTCTTTTGCGCTCCCGTGGATCGCGTGTTCATGAGCTTCGGGCGCTCAGGAACCGGAAGCCGGCTTCCGCGCCGGCTTCCGGTCAGGAGATTCCCGCCGTCTGCAACCCGTCGCGCTGTTCCGCTTCGGGGCCCCGCCGCTTACCGTCGATTGCTCTGCTTGATGAAGTAATCGATCAGCTCGCTGGAGGAGTTGTCCATCTCAACGTCGAACGCCTCCACGCGGTTGGTGAAGTAGTTGAAGAGCCACACCGCCGGGATGGCCACAAACAGGCCGAACGCGGTGGTTACCAGCGCTTCGGAAATGCCGCTGGCGATCGCGCCGATGCCGGGGGTCTTCTGGGTGGCGATTGAATTGAAGGCCTTCAGAATACCGGCGACCGTTCCGAACAGCCCCACAAACGGGGCCGTCGATCCGATGGTGGCCAGGCTGCCGAGACCCCTCTTCAGCTTGGCGTGCACGATCGCCTCGGCACGCTCCAGCGCGCGCTTCGAGGACTCGATCTGTTCCACGCTGACCGCTCCGCCTCCGCCGTAGGTCCGGAATTCCTGCAGGCCGGCGGTGACCACTTCGGCCAGATGCGATTTCTTGTTACGGTCCGCAACCTTCACCGCCTCGTCGAGCTTGCCCTCCTTCAGGGCTCCGGCGACGCGGGGCGCAAACTCGCGCGATTGTTTGCGGGCGGCGTTGAAGTACAGCCAGCGGTCGATCATGACGGCCAACGACCAGATGGACATGATGAGCAGCACAAAGACGACGCCTTTGGCCAGATTGCCCATATTGTGCCAGAGATCGAGAGGACTGAATCCCACCGTCGGGGCTTCCTGAAACATGCCCAGGGACGCCGGGTTGGCAAGCAGATGGTTGAAATGAGCGAGAATCACTGAATCTTTCCTCCTGAGGAGTTACTGCGGTAAAGGCCGAGAAGCGCTGACGGAATGCCTGGCCGTAATGAATCTGACGGAAGGCCGGAAATAGCGTTTACGGGACCGTCCCCCCACCGGCGTGGGCCGGCCGGGACGCGCTCCCGTTCATCCACCAAGGTTAAAGACTACGTTGATCTGCGTTTCCACTTCCACGGGATCGCCATTCAGCAGGTAGGGCCTGTACCGCCAGGTACGCACCGCATCCAGAGCAGCTGCCTGCAGCATGGGCGGCCCGCTGACGACGTGCAGGTTTTCGATGTCTCCGTCTTTGGAAATCGTTGCCTGCAGCACAACGGTTCCCTGAATCCGCGCTGCTTTGGCAATGGCCGGGTACTCCGGCATTTCGCCGCCGATGCGGTTGCCAGCCATCACCCCCGAGGAAACCGCGATCTTCCTGGGAGGAGCTGCCTTCACCACCGGGGCCGGTCCGGTGCCCAGACCACCCAGAACCCCGCCCAGAACCCCGCCGGTGTCGCTTCCTGTGCCCCCGATCACTCCGCTGACGGAAGGGGGCGCCGCCTCTTCCTTCACGATTTTGATGGTCTTGGGGATGTGGGACGGGGCGGTGAGCTGGTTGTTAATGATCTCAGAGACCACGCGCTGCACCTTAACCTCCGGAGGGGGAGGCGGCGGAGGAGGGGGAGGCGGCGGAGGAGCCACCAGCATGGTGGTCATCAGTGCCTTGGGGAGCGCCTCAGGGTAGATAAGCGGGTACAGGATCAGGGCCGCAAGCACCGAGGCATTCAGGATAACGCCGACAATCGTGTAGTACTTGCTCTTCGTCTTGATCTTGTGGCTGGACTCGATCAATGAATCTTCAAACATGGCAGGCCTGCCTCCAACCTTTCACTGGTTGTCACTTGCTATAGACACCGCAAGCGCCCCATTTTGTTCCCGTCGACTTTTGCCGCGGCCGACCGCAGCGCTAAGACCCGCAAAACGCGAATTGGCGCGACTTTTCCAGCAGACAAGGCCGGCTCTCGTTCTATATCACAACCAGGGGTCGCGCAGCCATCTCCGGTTCCGGAGCCCGGTGTGCCCCACTGCCAATACCGGTTCCGCAGTGCCCGGGGGATTGCCTGCATCATACCCTGGCCTTCCTGGCCGCGGGAAGTGCGGCGCCGCGCCCGCGGCCGGAACGCCATTGCTGCCAGGCCACCAGCATAGGGGCCGCGACAGCAATGGACGAGTAGGTGCCAATGAGAATGCCCACCACGAGCGCGAACGAGAATGGGTGCAGCACCTGGCCGCCGAAGACGAACAACGAAAGCACGGTGAGGAAGGTCAGGCCCGAGGTCAGGACCGTCCGGCTCAGCGTCTGGTTGATGCTGCGGTTCACCAGATCCGGCAGCGGCTCGCGCCGGCTCAGGCGCAGGTTCTCCCGGATGCGGTCGAAGACGACGATGGTGTCGTTCATCGAATAGCCGATCAGCGTCAGGATGGCGGCAATGACGGTGAGCGAGACCTCCATATCCTTCAGGCTGAAGGCGCCCACGGTGATCAGGGTGTCATGAAAGCAGGCCACCACGGCGGCGACGCCGTAGATCAGCTCAAACCGGAACCACAGATAGACCAGCATTCCCGCAAGGGAGAACAGCGTTGCCAGAAGCGCCTGCTTCCGCATGACGCTGCCCATCTGTGCGCCGATGATGTCTACGCTGCGTACGGAAAACCCGGAGAGATAGGCGCCCTGCTGGAATGCGCTCAGCACGGCTGGGTCAACCACCCCGCTCAGGTCGCTGAGCGCGGGGATCACGCCGCTGTCTTCATCGTCGCGGAGATGAAGGACCGCGTTCGCCTGCGCCTGGTACCTGGTTTGCGCCGCGACAGTGGCGCCCAGGTGCTCGGGATCCTGCTGCTCGAGCCAGTTTGTCAGAGTCTCGCGGGTGGCGTTATCCAGATCGAGCTTGCCCTGGTTCTGCGCCGCAGCCGGGGAGTAGTTCTCCGACAAAGTGTGAACGATAGTGGCGCGGCCCTGGTCGATCGCTGATTGGTTTGTGGCACCGCTCGAAAGCGTGATCTCCACCTCGTGGTGATCTGCAGGCCCAAACGGGGTAATGCGGGGACCCTTCAGGCCGGCCTTGTTAGCTGCCTCGCGAATGCGGTCCACGTTGGGCTTCTCAGCAAACTTCACGGTCACAACCGTTCCACCGCGGAAGTCAACGTCCAGCGGCAGACCGTGCCAGAAGAACAGCGAGATGAGCCCGGAAATGCTGAAGATGAGGGAAAAAGCGAGGAAATACCACTTCTTCCCCAGCCAGTCGATCCTTGGATTATGAAACAGTTCCACGAAAATCCGCCTATAGAAAAATCTCTCGAAGCCTCACAGCTCAAATCGAGATCGGTTCGCCGTGCAGCTTGCGGCTCAGGTGAGCGTCAAAGATGACGCGGGAAACGAAGACCGCCGTAAACAGATTGGCGAGCAGACCGAAAATCAGTGTGATAGCAAACCCCTTTACCGGTCCCACGCTGCCAGTGGTTAGATAGAGGATCACCGCCGAGACGATGGTGGTGACGTGGGTATCCAGAATCGTCGTCCACGCGTGGGCGAATCCCTGATCCACGGACGCCGCCGGCGACTTGCCGGCGCGCAGTTCTTCGCGGATGCGCTCGAAAATGAGAACGTTGGAGTCGACGCCCATGCCGATGGTGAGGATGACCCCGGCGATGCCCGGCAGCGTCAGCACCGCGCCGCTGTAACCCATAAACCCGAGCAGGATCACCAGGTTCAGGAACAGCGCCAGATCGGCATTGATGCCCGCGCCCTTGTAGTAGATGAGCATGAAGATCATGACCGCCAGCATGCCGACGATGGAGGCCACCACCCCCTGGTGGATCGAATCCGCGCCCAGGGATGGCCCCACCGTGCTCTCCTGCAGGTACTTCAGGCTGGCCGGAAGAGCGCCAGTGCTGAGCAGCGTGGCCAGGTCCTGCGCCTGCTGCATGCTCATGTTGCCGCCGGAGATGTTGCCGGTATCGTGAATGACGCCCTTGATCACGGCCACTTCGTAAATGCGGTCGTTGAGGACCACCGCCATCGACTTCCCGATATTCGCCGTGGTGAACTGTCCGAATCGATCGCCGGCCGTATTCGTCAGATAGAAAACCACTTCTGGCTCGTTGGTCTGCTGGTCGACATCGGCTTTTGCATCGCGAATGTCCGTGCCGCCCCAGACCGGGATTTTTGACAGCTCATACCATTCGCCGGTGCTGGTGTCGCTGGAAGCGCCGGGGACGCTCTCTGCCAGCTCCGCATCGGGCGGCACCACGCCGCCAAGAGTTTGCAGGGCCGTCTGCTGATCCGGCCAGGGCCCTCCGAGCACGGCATGGGTGGAAAGCCGCGCCGTCTGTTGAATCACGTTCTCCACGCGGCTAAGGTCGTCCACCCCGGGCAATTCCACCAGAATCTGGTAGCTTCCCAACTGGTACGGCTCCACGACCGGCTCGCTCACGCCCAGGCTGTTGATGCGGCTCTCGATCACGTCGATGGAGCGGTTCAGAGCGCGCTGCTTCAGATCCGATTCCACCGAGGGTTTCATCGTCAGCGTCCAGCTGTTGCTCGGCCCGGGCGCAATGTCGTACTGCGATCCGAACTGAGAATTCAGCAGACTGCTCACGTCGACCGCATGCGCGGCGGGCACCCCCGTGATCTGGATAAAGTCCGGCCGATTCGCGTCCGGCTTGGTAACCGAGGCGCCGACGATCCCGTTCTGCTGAAAGGAGTTCTGGATGCCGGCCGCATCGCTGTCGGTCTGCGCGCCCACCGCCTCGTTCACTTCCACCTGCATGACGAGGTACATCCCGCCCTTCAGGTCCAGCCCCAGGTGGATCCCCTTCCTGAAGGCACCCGCGCTGAGCAGGCCGTCCTTAACCGCCGTTCCGGAGACGCCGTTCGGGATTCCGAAGATTCCGTAGATGAAGAACAGCAGGATTGCGATAATGCCGATGGTTTTGGTGCGGAGATTCTTCTGCATGGAGACTCTACTTGGTTTCGTCCTGGGTTACGGAGGCGATCGCGCTTTTCACGACTTCGATCCGGAGGTTGTCGGGTGGAACCCGCAGCTGGATGGTGTCATCCTTGATGGCCAGAATCGTGCCGCGGATCCCGCCAGAGGTGGTAATCCGGTCGCCGGTCTTCAGACCGCCCAGCATCTGCTGCCATTTTTGCTGCCGCTTCTGCTGTGGCCGGATCAGCAGAAAGTAGAAAACCACGATGATCAGCAGAAAAGGCAGAAACGAGGCAATTCCCGTGGGCATAGCAAAAGGCGCCAGCAGGGCAAATGGTGTCAACGCACGGTCCTTCTGGCCGGAACGGCAGGCAGCCCGCCCGCGGCTCAACAGTGAATCGATTTCCATGGAAGGGCCCCGACAGCGCGTGGTTTTTCCTCATCGCGTTCGCGCGCGGGACCTGAATACCTGGAAACGGCTCCCCACGGTTATGCACACTGCCAGAACTCGCAGGGAAGCCTGATTTATAGAATCGCGTAGAGTCCGATGCAGTGTCAAGAAAAAGGCGGGAATCAGGCAATCCAGCGGTGTCCGGACCGCGACTTTCCGCCCCGCCGATTTCCTCCCTGCTTTCCACATCCCCACGTCGGCTGACGGGCCTACACTGGAGCATTCCTGAAACATTCCAGCGGGAGGCGCGGGAGCGAACATGGCAGCCGGCCAGCGAGCAATCCATCCGGGGCGCATTGAAGTCATTACCGGCCCCATGTTTTCGGGCAAGTCTGAGGAGCTGATCCGGCGCCTCAAGCGGGCGCAGATCGCCAAACGCCGCGTGGCCTGCTTCAAGCCCGATCTCGATGCCCGCTACCATCGCACCGCCATTGCCTCGCACAGCGCCCAAACCCTGGACGCACTGACCGTTACCAATATGGAAGAGCTGAAATCGGTGCTGATGCCGATGATCGACGCTGTGGAGGTGATAGGCATCGACGAGGCCCAGTTTTTCGATCCCACCCTGATCGGCTTGTCGAATGAGCTGGTGCACCTGGGCACGCGCGTCATCATTGCCGGGCTGGACACTTCGTTTACCGGTGAGCCCTTTGCGCCCATGCCGGAGCTGCTGGCCATCGCCGATGAAGTGGTGAAGCTGTCCGCGGTTTGTATGCAGTGCGGCGCGCCGGCCGTTCACACCCAGCGTCTGGGCAGCAGCCAGTCTCTGGTGCTGGTGGGCGCAGCCGGCGTGTACGAGGCGCGCTGCCGCGCCTGCTTCCGGCCCTGGACCGACGAGCGCGGCTCCGAGCAGATGGAACTGCCCGTGACTGCCGGCGGGCACTGACTTTCAGCGAATGGTTAGGATGCGGGCGTGGTCGTGGCCGCCGCGCCCTTCGACATGCTGTGCAAATAGATGATCAGGTTCCACACCTCGGCATCCTTGGCGCGCCCGTCTTCCGGCGGCATTTTCCCCTTGCCGTTGCGGATGATGTAAAACAGCTCGCCATCGGTCCAGGGCTTGAGCGCCCCTGGATCGCGCAGATCGAGGAGGCCGAGCTTCTGCTCGACCGCCACGTCCCCCTTGCCGTTCCCGTTGTTACCATGGCACAATGCGCAGTCCCAGCTATAAATCTGCTTCGCTCGGGCCAGGGACTCCGGCGTGGGCTTCACCGGGTTCGTCATGTTCACGTACTCCGCGGGAATGGAGTACGTCTGAGGAGCAGCGGGCGCGGCTGCGGGGGGCGTCGCCGGAGTCGTCGGCGTCTGCTGAAAGAACGCCGGCGCGCCAATCAGAAAGAGTACCGGAAGGAACAGGAAAGGCTTCAGCATGGCAGCCTCCTCCACATGCGGGAAAGCCGCAGAGGCGCCGCATTCGACGCAGCTCCGCACAATCCCGGCTCTACTGTACGCCCGCTGCGCAGCGGCGGCGCAGGAATCTTTCAGGGCAGTGAGCGCCGATGGGTATTTCCGTAACGGCGCGGAGATTTGAATTCTGAGCGGCCCGCCTCTGCAGCGCCGCCAGGCTTCGCGAGGGAACCGCCCGCTACAATCAGCCCAGTGCCGCTCGCTTTCCAAATTCATCGGACCCGCGGTGCAGCACGCCGCACCACGCTCACCCTGCCCCATGGAGCCGTCGAGACCCCGGTATTCATGCCGGTAGGCACGCAGGGCACGGTCAAGGCCATCCCGCAGCATCTTCTCGAAGAGCTGGACGTCCGCCTGCTCCTCGGCAACACCTATCACCTCTATCTGCGCCCGGGCCACGAGGCCATCCGGCGCATGGGTGGATTGCACCGCTTCATGAGCTGGGATCGCGCCATTCTGACTGACTCTGGCGGCTTCCAGGTTTTCAGCCTCAGCGATCTGCGCAAAGTCACCGATGAGGGCGTGTCTTTCCGCTCCCATATCGATGGCTCGTCGCATTTCTTCTCGCCGGAGCACTCCATGGACGTGCAGATTGCCCTGGGAGCGGACATCGCCATGGCCTTCGACGAGTGCACGGAGTATCCAGCAGACCAGGCGCGCGCCCGCGCCTCGCTCGACGTCACCCTCCGCTGGGCAAAACGCAGCCGCGATCACTTCGAGGCGCACAAACAGGAGCGTCCCTGGGGCGCGGAATTCGCCGGTCAGTTCCCCAGCCTCTTTGGGATTGTTCAGGGAGGAATGTTTCCCGAGTTGCGCCGCGAATCGGCCGAGCGGCTGGTGGAGATGGACTTCCCCGGCTACGCCATCGGAGGCCTCAGCGTCGGCGAGCCGCGCGAACTCACGCAGGAGATGATCGAGACCGTGCTGCCCCTGCTGCCCGCGGACAAGCCGCGCTATGTCATGGGCGTTGGCTATCCCGAGGAGATTGCCGAGTACGCCCGCATGGGCGTGGACATGATGGACTGCGTGCTGCCCACGCGCGCCGCACGCCACGGGCTGCTGTTCACTTCAGAGGGCCGGCTGAACATCAAGAACCGGCAGTACGCTGAGGACCAGAACCCTCCCGACCCGGCCTGCGGCTGTCTCGTCTGCCGCCGCTACAGCCGCGCTTATCTGCGCCATCTGATGGCCGCGCAGGAGCCGCTCTCCGCCGTGCTGAACACGCTGCACAACCTCAGCTTTTATCTGGAAACGATGCGCAAGCTAGGCGAAGAAATTCCGGGGTAACCTCAGACGGTCTCGCTGGATCTCGCGCGCGAGGATCATCCGGCGGCGGCCCAGGGGGCAACTTCGCCGGCAGCTCCCTCCCAATCTGCGCCGGTGCAGAATCCCGGGTCAAGCCGCAGTGGCGGCACCGACGCCGTTCCTTTGTCCTCTCGATCTTCCAGCTCCTGCTCCACGTCCAATTGGACAGGTTTCCGCTGCGGGGACAACGGCATCGGCTCAACCACAAACCGGCGGCGTTTTGCCCGGCAAACCACGCCAGAAATTCCAGAGTTAGGGTCGGCCAGTTGGATCAAGGCTGGGATCGGCTTGCAGCAGGAACCCGAGGAGGACCCGTGCCCGGAACGAATTGAGCGCGACCACGTAAGTTAGAAACCGCCGCTTGCGATCCCTCCAGGCTGCCGCATATTGCTCTATTCGCTTGTCTTCGCCATTGGGCCTGGACGCGCCGACCTTCGCCCGAATCCTGCAGGAACGTTGTTAGGGTGCGATCGGCCAACCGGAAGCTTTGGCTTGATAACCGATTTCCCATGCACTACCGGCGAGCAACCTGCTCCAGCCCCGCCCGTTCCGCGTGTTCCGCAATCGCCGCATTAATGTCGAGCGCCAGCGCCAGCGCCGCTCGGCCGTCCTCGCCAGACACGCGCGGCTCCGACCGCGTCCGCACGCACTCCAGAAGAGACTCGATCTCCAGCCGCAGCGGCTCGCCGGGCTCGACCTTCGGCTTCTCGATGTTCAGGCCGGGGAGACCGGGTGCAATGCCTGGAACAGCAGCCGCGCGCTGGCCGCTGGCTGCTGACCGCGGGCTGCTGCCGGAGACGTCGATCACCAGCAAATCCTGCCGCGCGTAGTCGATCGATACGTATTGGTGAGGCTGGAAGAACCTCAGCTTGCGTACTCGCTCCGTGCTCACGCGGCTGGCCGTAAAGTTCGCTACGCAGCCGGATTCGAACTCCACGCGCACGCTGGCGATATCCACCTTCGGCGACAGAATGGGCAGCCCCACGGCGTGCAGCGACCGCACAGGCGACCGCACCATGTTCAGCACGATATCCAGGTCGTGCACCATCAGGTCCAGCACCACGTCCACATCCAGCGAGCGCGGGCTGAAGACGCTCAGGCGATGCGCCTCGAAGAACATAGGGTGGTTCAGGATCGGCTCCGTCGCTGTGACGGCCGGATTGAAGCGCTCCAGGTGCCCGGTCTGGAGAATGCAGCCGTGCTCCCTGGCCAGATCGATCAGGCGCGTCGCCTCCGCCGACGTTGCGGCAATGGGCTTCTCGATCAGCAGATCGACGCCTGCGGCCAGTAGCTTCTCGGCTACTGCGAAATGCGCAGAGGTGGGAACGCAAACCGACGCCGCATCCACGGCAATCTCGCCGCGCGAACGCGCGGCGAGACACTCCTCCACCGAGGAAAACACCGGCACGCCGCATTCCGCAGCCGCGGCCTGGGCGCGGGAGCGATCCGTCTCGACGATGGCCGCCAGGCAAACCGCAGCGCTATCGGCTTCGAGCCCGCGAATCACCCGCAGGTGATTGCGGCCGAAGACGCCGGCGCCGCAGACCAGGAATCCGAGCGATGACGAACGGGGAGCAGCCACCTAGGCCGGCTTTCCTTCCACGACGCGCAGACAGCGCGCGTACAGCTCCAGCAGTTGCGTGACCTGGTCTTCCGGTTTAGGGCCTCCGGCGGGCGCGAATCCCGTAGACGGCGTACTGCCCCGGACGATCCCGGTGCTGCCCGCGACAAACTTGAGCAGATCGAGCGCGATGTCCTCAAGGCGCCGCGCGCCGTTGCTCGAGGGGGGGGCCTGATCCATGAAAACACCTCTCAGGCCGATGCTAAAGCATTTTCAGAGGTGCTGTATCCGGGAGCTGCGATCCTGAGGAGCCGCGATCCGGAAGGGAGCAGTGCAGCTGCGCAATGACAAAATGGGCCGCAGTATCTCTGAAAGTGCCGTATCAAAGCGCGAGCTGCTGAGCACTCCCTGGTCGTACGGCGCCACGTTTCCAGCCGCAGTCACTCATGCAACCACGGCCAACCTGGCTTATATCGGGTCTTGCGCCACCAACAACCTGCTCATCGCGGACGTCAGTTGCCTGGGTATCGCAGCAACAGGGAATCAGCCTGGAAAGGCGATGGCGGAGTTCTCGCCCCGGACGGAACCCCCGTTCTGGCTGGTTTTGTCAGCTCCGGACGGAACTCGCACAGCCAGTTCATCGTGAAAGTCGCCTTGCCCGGCGCTGAACAGAGAACCGTCGTGCTGACGCGCGCGGACGGCCGCTGGCAGTGGCTGCCGAAAATCGTGGCGTAAGACGTAGAGGAAGCCTGAGAGACTTGCTGACCGGCCTTCCACGGACCGCCTCTCAGCTGACCGCTTTTTCGCTCTTCTCTATAATCTACCCGTGAAACTCCCACCCCTCGTCGCCGTTGTCATGGGCTCCAAAAGCGACTACGACACCCTTGAGCCCGCCGTCGAAATCCTTCGCGAGTTCCAGGTTCCCTGCGAAGCGCGCGTCGTCTCCGCCCACCGCACGCCGGACCTCCTCTTCGACTTCGCCGCCCACGCCGAGTCCCGCGGCCTCCGCGTCATCATCGCCGGAGCCGGCGGCGCCGCCCATCTCCCCGGCATGCTCGCCTCCAAAACCCTCGTCCCTGTCCTCGGCGTGCCCATCCCCGCCACCGCGCTCCAGGGCATCGACTCGCTCCTCTCCATCGTCCAGATGCCCAAAGGCGTTCCCGTCGGCACGCTCGCCATCGGCAAGCCCGGTGCCGCCAACGCTGCGCTCCTCGCCGTCGAGATCCTCTCCACCACCGATCCCGATCTCCGCGAGCGTCTCCGCACCTGGCGCGACGTCCGCACCAAAGAAGTCCTCGCCCAGGGTCTTCCCGAATGACCCCCATTCTCCCCGGCTCCACCCTCGGCATTCTCGGAGGCGGCCAGCTCGGCCGCATGGTCGCTATGGCCGCCCGTTCCCTCGGCTACCGAATCCAGGTCATGGATCCCGACCCCTCCTGTCCCGCGCGCTTCGTCGTCGACGCCTGCTTCGAGGGCTCCTGGAACGATGCCCGCGCCGCGCAGGATCTCGCCCGCGGCTCCGACGTAGTCACCCTCGAAATCGAACAGATCTCGCTGGAGGCGCTCGAAGCCGCCGCAAAATTCGCGCCCGTCCGCCCTTCCGCCGATCTGCTTCGCGTCATCCAGAACCGCATCCGCCAGAAGGACTGGCTACGCGAGCGTGGATTCCCTCTCGGGCCCTGGCGCGCCGTACGTTCCGCCGAGGATATGAAGGAAGCCGTCGCCGCGCTTGGGCCGCGGGTCTTCGCGAAGAGCGCTCACGGCGGCTACGACGGCCGCAGTCAGGTCAAAATTGGCTTCGACGATGACATAAACCCGGACGACGCCTGGCAACTCCTCGGTCAGCAGCCATCCATCGTCGAGCAGGCTCTCGACCTCGAGCTCGAAATCTCCGTCATGGTCGCCCGCTCGCCCCGCGGCGAAACCAAAAGCTTTCCCTCCGCCACCAACCACCACGAGCACCAGATCCTTGCCTGGAGCGTGATTCCTTCCCTGGTGTCGCCAGAGATCGAGCAGCGCGCGCAAAAGCTGGCCTGCGCCATCGCCGACTCCTTCACCCTTGAAGGCCTCCTCGCCGTCGAGATGTTCCTCACCAAATCCGGCGACCTGCTCGTCAACGAGCTCGCCCCGCGTCCCCACAACAGCTATCACGCCAGCGAGCGTGCCTGCGTCACCAGCCAGTTCGAGCAGTGCGTCCGCGCCGTCTGCGATCTGCCCCTCGGCGACGTCTCCGTCGTCCAGCCCGCCGCCATCGCCAACCTCCTCGGCGATTTATGGCTCGACCACGCGCCGCACTTCGACCAGGCCCTCGGTGTCCCCGGCGTCCGCGTGCACCTGTACGAAAAGCACCAGCCCCGCAAAGGCCGCAAAATGGGCCATCTCTCTGCCGTCGGCGCCACGCCCCAGGAAGCAATCGCCCGCGCCCTCCAGGCGCAGCGTCTGCTTTAATTTTCCAGTCGCCAGAATCAGATGACCCAGTTATCGTTAGAAGCCAGAAACTCCTGGAAACCACAATATGGGACGGCCGTGGAAAGTCGCCGTGGCAGTTGTTCTCTTCGCAGCCCTGCTCGGCACCGCTTTGGCGCTCTGGCAACTTCACGCTAAGATGCTCCGTCAGGAATCACAGGTCGAGGATGCACAGCTCCCGCGCGCGCGTGCCGAGCGGGGCGATGCCGCTGCTCAGGCCGAGCTCTGCCATCTCAACGACTATGGCTTGGGAGTTCCGCGCGATCGCAGCCAGGGACTGCATTGGTGTCAAATGGCCGCTCAACAGGGAAATGCGTGGGGTGAAGAGGGTGTCGCAGCCATTTACTATGGCGGTTACGGGGTCCCGCGCGACTATAACCAGGCTTTCCAATGGTTTCAAAAGGCCGCCGGCCAGCACCTCGCCACAGCGGAGTACTGGCTCGCCGTAATGTATCTGAGGGGATTCGGCGGCCCCGAGAACGACAGCGAGGTGTTCCGGTGGCATCGCCAGGCGGCTGACCAGCACGATCCTAACCCGGCGTAGCCGGAACCAAACAGGGTAGCGGCTATGATGGCGGAATGGACACGATTCTGCTAACGGAACGATATGCAGATCAGATCGCGGGTGTGCTGAGCTGCTGGGACAGAGCGCTGA
>Ga0335075_10000370_pt1 | contig 80862 bp, 78 predicted proteins | sample Lox_Sample_24_FD_206723 | JGI IMG/M metagenome (GOLD analysis project Ga0335075, IMG submission 206723) | Soil microbial communities from Loxahatchee National Wildlife Refuge, Florida, United States - Lox_Sample_2.4 | ecosystem: Environmental > Terrestrial > Soil > Wetlands | place: USA... | reverse complement strand
TCAGCCCAAAGCACTCATTGACGAGGTCCGGGCATGTCGTCGGCAATACGCACCTTACAAAACTTCGCTATGACGGCGGGCACGGGTCGTCAATACCGGGATCGCAGTTTGCCTCAATCCCGGATGCGGGGATTGATGACGAGGTAGAGGACGTCGGTGGCGAGGTTGACGAGGACGTAGGTGAGTCCTACGGCGAGGATGCAGCCTTGTAGGAGCGGGTAGTCGCGGTTGGAGATGGCGTCGACGGTGAGGCGTCCGATGCCGGGCCAGCTGAAGATTTTTTCGGTGACAATGGCTCCTGCGAGAAGCGCTCCGAACTGCAGGCCGATGAGGGTGATGACAGGAATGAGCGCGTTGCGCAGGGCGTGGCGCAGGATGACGACGCGCTCGGGCAGGCCTTTGGCGCGGGCGGTGCGGATGTAGTCCTGGTTGAGCTCTTCGAGCATGGCGGTGCGGACCATGCGGGTGAGGATGGCGGCGAGGGCGCTGCCCATGGTGACAGCGGGCAGGATGAGATGGGTGAGGCCGCCGGCTCCGCTGACGGGCAGCCAGCCGAACTTGATGGAGACGAGCAGGATGAGGATGGGGCCGAGCGCGAAGGGCGGAAAGGACAGGCCGAGGAGGCTGACGAAGCTGAGAGTGCGGTCCTGCCATTGATTGCGGCGAAGAGCAGAGGCAATTCCGGCGGGGAGGGAAATGAGGATGGCGATGAAGAGCGCGGCGACGGTTAGCTCGACCGTGTAGGGATAGCGGGTGAGGACGAGGTGCGTGATGGAGTCGTTGAGGCGGATGGAATGGCCGAGGTTGCCGTGTAGGACGCCGTCCCAATAGTGGAGGTATTGCTTGCCGAGAGGCTGATCGAGTCCGTAGGCGTGGCGCAGGGCGACGATGTCGGCGGGGCGAGCGCCTTCGCCGAGCATTTGTTCGACGGGGTCGCCGGGGACAATGTGGATGAGGAAAAAGACGATGGAGACGACGAGCCATACGACAGGGATGGTGTAAATAAGGCGGAAGAGGAGCGCGCGGACGGCGCGAGGGAGCTTCATCAGCCTGCGTTCTCCAAGAGAGGAGGAGCGCCCGAGGCAGGCTTTGGCGCGGTCGCGGTGCTCTCAATGCGGACACGGCTGATGCGGTTGCCAGCCATTTCGAGCACGGTAAAGCGGCGACCCTCGTACTCGATGGATTCGCCTCCGCGAGGGATGCGGCCGAGACGGGCGAGCAGGAATCCGGCGAGGGTTTCGACTCCGGCGTCGCGGGGAAGGCTCCAGCGCATTTGTGTTTCGAGGTCGCGGAGGTTCACGCTGCCGTCGAGGACCATGCCTCCGGTGGCAGTGGTGAGGACTTTCTTTGCCGCGATGTCGAACTCGTCTTCGACTTCTCCGATGAGCTGCTCGATGGCGTCCTCGACAGTGACGAGGCCGACTGTGGTCCCGAATTCGTCGACGACAATGGCGAGGTGGCGGCGGCGGGCCTGGAATTCGTGGAGGAGATCGAGTACGGGCTTGGTTTCGGGAACGACGAGGACTTCGCGCATGACCTGCTTGAGCTGGAGCTCGACGAAGGGTGTGCCGCTAAATCGGGTTCGTGCGGAGGCGCGGAAGTGCATGAGGCGGGAAATGTCCTTGGAGTAGACGACGCCGACGATGAACTCGGGGCCGCGAGCGGGATCGTAGACGGGAATGCGCGAATGTTGTTCGTCGACGATGCGGGCGCTGGCATCCTCAATGAGCATGTCGAAGGGCAGCGAGAAGATGCGCTGGCGCGGCGTCATGATTTCACGAGTCGGGATCTCATTGATTTCGACGGCGCGATGGATGATGAATTCCTGATATTCCAGCAGCATGCCGCTGCGGCGGGCCGCAGTGGCCATGAGCTTGAGCTCTTCAGGGGAGTGGACGGAAGCCTGGTGCGCGGCGGGCGTGTGGAAGAGCCTGAGGACGGCACGCGCGGACCTGTTCATGAGACGGATGGCCGGCCGGGTGAGGCGGATGAATACATCCATTGGGCCGGCGACAGCCACAGCGACCTGCTCGGACTTGCGGAGGGCCAGGGCTTTGGGGACGAGCTCGCCGAGCAGCACCTGCAAGTAGGTGATGAAGGAGAAAGCCACAGGGACGGCGATGAGGTGAGCGTAGATGTGGGAATGGGGCAGGTTGCTGAGCCAGGCTTCAAAGAGTGACGCGACGACAGGCTCGCCGATCCAGCCGAGAGCGAGGCTGCAAAGCGTGACGCCGAGCTGGACGGCGGGGAGGAAGTCGTCGAGGTGTTCCTGCAGATGATGCACTAGGCGCGCGCCGGGCCGATGCTGCGCGATCATTTGCTCGACGCGGGTGTGGCGGACGCTGACGATGGCAAGTTCAGCCGCGACAAAGAAGGCGTTGCCCAGGATCAGCACGACTATGGAGACGCCGCGGAAGAGCAGGAATTCGAACATCGTATTTAGGGTATAGGGTACAGGGGATAGATTGCAGCGTTTTTAACCAACCGGAAACGGAGTCTAGGGGAGTTTGCAGCAGTCTGCCCTGGCTGGGGGTTCCTGGTTGCTGGCGTCGAGCTCGACCTTCCATGAACCGTCGGGTTGCTTTTTCCAGACGGTCATGTATCGGCCAGTGGTGACGATTGGGGTTTTGTCGCGGTCGCTCGATAGGCCTTCATAGTGGCCCCAGGTAAAGCCCATGTCGCCGTCGGCGCTCATGCGCGCACCCTCGGTGACCCAGGTGAGCTGGTATTGCGAGGGTGTCCAATCAGCGCTGGCGGCGATGGCGGCTTGTCCAACGATGGGGGCCTTGCCGTTGGAGAGCGTGACAGCGTCAGGTGCGAACCATTTGGCGAAGGCGGCTCCGCCTCCCTGGGCGGTATCGTGGGCGAACTTCGCATCGAGACTGTAAAGGAAGGACTGCTGGGGCGTGAGTCCGGGGTTGGAAAAGAGATTCGCCGGCGGCGCAGGTTTGGCGAGAGGATCGATCGACAGCTGCGCGTTGGCAAAGGGGCAGAGGGCGAGCAGGCAGAGGGCGACGAGCAAGAAAAAGCGGCGCATTACTTCAGATTCTCCCTTCTGAGGCGATTTCTGCAGCCAAGCTCCATGCTAAGACAATCGGGCAGGCGGTGAAAAATGGTGTGGCTGGGGAGTCAAGGGCGTGCATCGTATAAAACGTGGAATGAGGCAGATGCGGAAGGGCGCATAATTGACCTAACAGCTTGATATACTTTGGGCAGATTGCAGAGAGGAATATTGGCACGAGAATGGTCTGATGAGGGCCATTTTTTGATCGCTGAGAAGTGAGAGGCCCCGGCTCGTTTTCATGGGCAAGTTACTCGATACCGTTCATTCTCCCGCCGACATCAAGAAGCTTTCGGTCGCGAAGCTGGAGGCGCTGGCACAAGAGATTCGCGAGTGCCTGATTCTGACACTTTCCAAGACTGGCGGGCACCTGGGACCGAACCTGGGTGTGGTGGAGCTAACGCTGGCCATGCACTATGTGTTCGACACACCGCAGGACAAGTTCGTATTCGATGTGAGCCATCAAGCCTACATTCATAAGCTGCTGACGGGACGCAGAGAGCGGTTCGGGACGATTCGGCAGCCAGGCGGCCTGAACGGCTTTATGCTGCGAACGGAGAGCGAGCACGACATTTATGGCGCGGGTCACGCGGGTACGGCGCTTTCTGCCGCGCTGGGTATGGCAGTGGCGCGGGACCTGGCAGGCGGCAAAGAGCACGTAATTGCGTTGGCGGGCGACGCGGCGTTTACGAACGGGATTTCATTTGAAGCGCTAAACAATATTGCCGACAACACAAAGCGGCTGATTGTGGTGCTGAACGACAATGAATGGTCCATTGATCGCAATGTGGGCGCGATTGCGAAGTATCTGCACAAGATTGTTACGAACGAGCATGTGAGCCACCTGCACGACAGTGCGGCGCGTCTGCTGGAAAAACTGGGCGGCAAGACGGCCGTAAACGTGGTAAAGCGAGCCGAAGAAGCCGCGAAGGGCATGCTGTGGCCGTCGGTATTTTTTGAGGAGTTCGGGCTGACGTACTTTGGGCCGGTGGATGGGCATAACATCGGACTGCTGATCGAGACGTTCAAGTTCCTGAAGCAGCAGCAAAGGCCGGTGTTATTGCATGCGATTACTCAGAAGGGCCGCGGCTTTCAGCCGGCACTGGACAAGCAGAAGAAATTTCACGGGCTGGGGCCGTACGATCCTGAGACTGGTGAGACGAAGCCGGCTGGACAGCAGACTTACTCCGAAGTATTTGCTAATACGCTGGTGAAGCTGGCCGATGAGAACGACAAGCTGGTGGCGATTACCGCGGCGATGCCGAATGGGACGGCGCTGGACTTGTTCCGGCCGCATCATCCAACGAAGTACTTTGATGTGGGGATTGCCGAGGAGCATGCGGTGATTTTTGCGGCAGGAATGGCGACGCAGGGGTATAAGCCATTCTGCGCGATCTACTCGACGTTTCTGCAACGGGCGTTTGATCCGATTGTGCATGACGTGTGTCTGCAGAACCTACCGGTGGTGTTCTGCATGGACCGCGGCGGGCTGAGCGGTGATGACGGCGCGACGCATCATGGGCTGTTTGACATCAGCTACCTGCGCGGCGTTCCGAACATGGTCCACATGGACCCGACCAATGAAGACGAGCTGGCAGACATGCTGTATACGGCGATGCTGCATGATGGGCCGTCGGCGGTGCGGTATCCGCGTGGGACGGGGCCAGGTGTGGCCGTGAAGGCGCGGCCGGTGGCGCTGCCGATTGGCAAGGCGCAAGTGGTTCGCGATGGAGATGGCATTGCTATTTGGGGGCTGGGATCGCTGCTGCCGATGGCGGTAGAACTGGCGGACCGGCTGGAAGCGCAGGGCTACTCAGCGGCGGTGATCAATCCGCGATTTGTGAAACCACTGGACCGCGAGACGCTGGCGGCGTACGCGCGGAGAGTTTCCGTAATGGTGACCTTCGAGGACAGCGTGCTGATGGGCGGGTTTGGAAGCGCGGTGCTGGAAGCATTGAATGACATGAAGCTGGATGTTCCCGTAGTGCGGATTGGCTGGCCCGATCACTTTGTAGAGCATGGCAAGGTGGATCAACTGCGGGCGGCGAATGGCGTGAGCGTTGAGGCAGCGATCGAGAGACTGTCTCCGTATCTCAAGCCAAGGCGCCGGACGCTGCTGGCGATCTGATCTTCCGGAAGAATGCAAGAAGAGTGCGGAGCACCTGCCGCGGCTTCACGATAAGGCATGAGCAAGGGGCCTGGTCCGCGGATAATTTCGTCCATTTCACATGTACAAATTGGCCTCTCCGGTGTCCAAATGGATGCGGTAGGGAGGCGTCCAAGTGAAACCAGCGATCTTGTGTCTTTTTGTGGTGTTGAGTGTGCCCGCATTAGCGCAGCAGAACCAGGCGGGCGGGACGGCACTGACAATTTACAACACGGATTTGGCGGTCGCGCGAACAACGGTAAGTCTGAACCTGAAACCGGGAAATAACGAAGTGACGACGACGAACGTGACGAGCCAGTTGGAGCCGGATTCGGTGGTGCTGCGCGATCCGACGGGTCACTACAAGGTGCAGGTTGTGGAGCAGAACTATGACGCGGCCATTGTGACGCAGAACTGGATGCTGCAAAAGTATGAGGGGAAAACGATCAATTTTGAGGTTTCACGCTTTGTCGATGGGAAGATGTCGACCGTGACCGAGCCGGTAAAGATAATACGGGCTCCGGGAATCAACGGGGCAGAACCTTTGGTGGAAGTGAACGGCACGCTGGAGTTTATGCTGCCGGGTAGGCCCCTTTTCCCGGCCAATACAGAAGGGCTGCTGTTGAAGCCGACGCTGCGCTGGCAGATTTATTCGCGCGAGGCAGAGTCGTTTTCGGCAGAGCTGAGCTACCTGACGCATGGGTTCGATTGGCATGCGACGTATAACGTGGTGTCTTCCGGAGCCGGGGCGGCGGATTCGGGAACGGAGCCGGTGGATGTAGTGGGCTGGGTGACGATGAGCAACAAAAGCGGCACGGATTTTACGGATGCGCGAGTGAAGCTGATGGCTGGGGATGTTGCGGTGGTGAGGCAACAGATGGTGCTATACCAGAGGTTAGCTGCTCCCGTTGGAGGAGTTGCACAAGAGCCCCAATCTGTAACACAGAAGGCGTTCGATGACTTCCATCTGTATGACCTGCACCGCACGGTGACGCTGAAGAACGGAGAGACGAAGCAGGTGGAGTTCATCCGCGTGGCGGGCGTTCCGGTGACGCGGAAATACGTTTACGACGGCGCGGAATTGCCTTCCTATTTGGCCTACGGCGGACAGTATACGGATGGCGCAATCGGCGTGGCCAGCACGAAGAAGGTCCATATTGAGCTGGAGTTTGTGAACAGCAAGAAGAACCATCTGGGCATGCCGCTGCCTGCGGGACGAATGCGGTTTTATCGAACGGACTCGGACGGTCAGATGGAGTTTGTGGGCGAGAGCATGATTGACCACACGCCGGAGGATGGGAAGGTGGAGGTCTCAACCGGGACGGTTTTTGATGTGACGGGCGAGCGGAAGCGCATGGATTTCCATGTCGATTACAACGGGCGGACGATGGACGAGTCGTATTTGATCGCTGTAAAGAATGCGAAGGACAAGCCGGTGAGGGTAGATGTGCTGGAGCACCTGTTCAGGGCGGCGAACTGGGACATTGTGGAGAAGAGCACGTCCTTCAAGAAGAAGGACAGTTCTACGGTGGTTTTCCCGATTACGGTTCCCGCGCATGGGCAGCAGCAGATCACTTACACGGTCCATTACTCGTGGTGAGGGCCGGCCGCACGGGCGAATAGCGCCTTCGTGGAACTGATACGGCATATATCCTGTATCTATACCCATGATGTCGACTTCAACCCACTCTCGACCGGAGCATTCCCGCATCTCCGTTTATGACCGCTGGCTGGAGGTGATCGGCGGGCTGAAGCTGGCTGAGGCGGTGCTGTTTTTGCTGCTGGGCGTGGGCGTGATTCGCCTGCTGCAGCAGGGTGTGGTGGACGAGCTGACACGGCTGGTGATTGCTTTGCGGTTTGATCCAGAGGGGCGGGTTGCGAGTCTGGTGTTAGACCACGCGGCCCTGGTGAGCCCGCATCGTTTGAAGGAAATCAGCACTGTTGCATTTGCCCATGCAGCGCTTGATCTGCTGGAGGGCGTGGGGCTGATACTGCGGAAGATGTGGGCTGAGTTTGTGACGGTCGCGGTATCGGCCTTCTTTTTACCGCTGGAGTTCTACAGCCTGGCCCGGCATGTGACGTGGGTGCGAGTGATGATCACACTGATCAATCTGGCGGTGGTGGTGTATCTGGGGTTTCATTTGTGGATGCGTTTGCGGGATCGGAAGGAAAAGAGCGCGGTACTGAACGGGCGTTAGGCTTATAGTAAGAATCACCCGGTTGAAGGGGTGCGGGCAATGAAGGGCGGCGATATTTGCCTAATTTTCGCCTACCGCGAGTCAGAGAATCTTGCAAGGGGATCAAGCCAACTTGGTACCAAAGAGATAAACACAATATCTAGTGGCTAACCCAGCAGCTACCACTTCAGCGTTGGCTTTTCAGGTTCATTTCTGGTTCTCGCTGAATATCGGCAGAAATTCACCGTAAATCCTCAATTTTTCCACTTGGAACGTTGAGATCGGTGGGCTAGGATGTGGGAGAAAGTGGTTGAAAGTGGAGTAGATGAAGTGGAATCGCGCCTGCTTTTGCCGGTTATGGATAGGAAAGGCGAGACGGGGCAAGCTTTCGACCGGAGAGAGAAGGGATGTTTCGGGGTAACCACCCAGCACGAGTGGATGAGAAAGGGCGGCTCAAGCTGCCGGCGGAGTTCAAGCGCCGAATCGATGAGCAGTACAGCGGCCGCTTTTACATCACGTCGCGGGATGGGCGGTTAGCCGAGGTTCACCCGATCCAGGAATGGGAAAAGGTTGAGCAGAAATTGGCGGCGATTCCCAACTTTGACCGGGCGAAGAGGAAGCTGATGGACCGTTACAACTATTTCGGTCAGGAGGGGGAGATGGATGCGCAGGGAAGGGTTCTGTTGCCGCAGATCCTGCGCGAGACGGCAAGCCTGATGACCGAAGTGGTGGTGATTGGAAAGCAGACATACCTGGAAGTGGTAAACCGCGAGGCGTTTGTCGCGAATATGGACGCGAATCCGCTGACAGAAGAGGATGAACGGACGCTGGCAGGTTTTGGATTATAGGAAGAAACCCCCGAGGGGGAGCACATGAGCGAGCAAGAACGACATGTGCCGGTTCTTTTACAACAGACGATCCGATTCCTGAATGTGCGGCCGGGCGGCGTATATGTAGACGCGACGCTTGGCTATGCAGGGCATGCGAACGCTATTGCGAGGCTGGTTGGCGCGGGTGGCAGACTAATCTGCTTTGACCGCGACCCAGCCGCAATGGCAATGGCTGAGAAGCGGCTGAAGGAGCTGGGCAAGGAGTTAGGCCCGACGATGCCGGAGGTGGTTTTCCACGATGTGGAGTTTTCGCACGCGGCGGAGCTGATAGCGCCGGGCAGCGTAGATGGGCTGCTAGCAGACTTCGGCGCCAGTTCGATGCACTTTGACGAGGCACAGAGAGGATTTAGTTTTCAGGCGGAAGGACCTCTGGATATGCGGATGAATCCGCGGCAGGGGCTGACCGCCGCACAGGTGGTAAACCACATGGGCGAAAAAGAGCTCGCCGATGTGATTTACGAATTCGGAGAGGAAAGGAGGTCGCGGAGAATCGCCAGAGCCATTGTCAGGGCCCGGCCGTTCACGACTACGGCAGAACTTGCCAGAGTGGTAGCGGCTGCGGCCCCGGCGATGAAAGGCGACAGGATTCATACGGCGACGCGGACCTTTCAGGCACTCCGAATCTACGTAAATGCCGAGTTGGACGAGATAGACGCGCTGCTGAACTCAGCCCCGGGATTGTTGAAACCGGGCGGAAGGCTGGTGGTGATCAGCTTTCATTCTCTGGAAGACCGGCGTGCCAAGGACGCGCTACGCGAAGGAGCGCGGCAGGGAATTTACGAAGTGCTGACGCGGAAGCCGGTAACGGCGGATGCGGAGGAAACGGATCGCAATCCGCGGGCGCGCAGCGCGAAGCTGCGGGCTGCGGAGAGAAAGCAGTAATTAAAGTCGGGCCGGGGTCGTCCTGCCGCAGTACAAGGCGAAAGTGCAAGACGAAACCCACGTAAGATCCCCCTCCCCCAAATCAGCGGCCCTGGCCCGGTCGTCTGGGGGAACTGAAGTTATGTGGCAGTAGGCAATTTGGAGAAAAGACTATGGCGACACAGGTGATCGGAGCGCAGGAAATGCTGGGGTACAGCGGCAGGGACGCCCGTCTGGCGGCTGAGCGGGCGGCTGAGCGGAATCGCGCTCTGATGGCGGCGCAGATGCGCGCCCGGCGTGGACCCACGCCTGAGGCGCTGTTCGTCAAGCGGTTTGATAATTCGCGGCTCGTGAAGGCCCCTGATCCGGTACGCGCGAAGGAGATGCGCACATTTGCGTGCGTCATGGCGGTACTGTTCGGACTGATCCTGATGTACGGGTGGCAGCACCTGAGCGGGCTCGAATGCGGGTACAGGATTGAGTCTGAGAAGGCGCAATTGCAGCAGCTGCAGGAGCAGAATCGGCAGCTTCGGCTTACCGAAGCGCAGCTGAGCGATCCGGCGAGGATCGACGCGCTGTCGCGCCAGCTCGGCATGACGGTTCCGACGCCGGGGCAGGTGGTTCGACCGGATGCGCCGTTGGACCAGAACGGGCCGGTGTTGGCGGAGACGCATCCACTGCTGCCTTCGATGCACTGAAGCACTTCAGGTTTGATCTGTCTGAATTCTTTCAAGGGGGAACAGCGCAGAGGTGAAGCGTCTTTCGTTCTCCCCGAATGCTTCCCAATATATTTCTGGGTCGGGTTCAGATCCGGGCGTCGTGACGCCGATGCGCCGGTTGCGCGTGTTTGTGGTCCTGGCGCTTCTGATGGTATGGGCGGGGACAATCTCCCTGCGTCTTGTGTGGCTGCAGGTCTTCAAACACCACTATTACGTTGAAGAGGCGGCCCGACAGCAGGAGCACAGCTTTGAGGTAGCTCCGCGGAGAGGGATTCTGTATGACAGGGACCTGCACGCACTGGCGATGACGGTGCTGGTTGATTCGATTTACGCGGTCCCTTCAGAAATCAAAGACAAGCCTGCCTTGGCTGCGGAACTGGCCAAGATTGTGCATACAGACCCGTTAGACCAATACACGACAAAGGGACGGATCCTGAGGCGCTTGAACGCATCGCGGGACTTCGCCTGGATTGCGCGCAAGCAGAGCACAGCCGTTGTGGGCCAGGTAAAGGCGCTCCAACTGAAGGGGGTCTACTTCCAAAAGGAATTCAAGCGGTTTTATCCGGACAACGACATGCTGGCGCAGGTGCTGGGCTACGTGGGTATTGACGATAACGGACTGGGCGGTCTGGAGGAAGAATTCAACCGGGAATTGCGCGGAGAACCGGGAAGGATGCTGACTGCCGTGGACGCGCGGCGGCATGTATTGGGAAGCACGGAGCGCGATCCGATGCCGGGCGAGAACCTGGTGCTGACGATTGATCAGAACATCCAGTTTATGGCGGAGCGGGCTCTGGAAGAGAACATGAAGCGTACCCACGCGCTACATGGCACAGTGATTGTGCAGGACCCGCATACGGGGCAGATTCTGGCGATAGCGATGCGTCCGACGTTCAATCCAAATGATTACCGGCACACTGAGGCGAGTCTTTTGCGCGACCGTGCGGTGAGCGATGTGTATGAGCCCGGATCGGTGTTTAAACTGGTGGTCTACTCGGCCGCGCTCGAGGAGCGTGTTGCGACGCCGGAATCAATGATTCCGACGCTGGGCGGGCATATCAACGTGGCGGGACGAATCGTACATGACGACCGGGATGCAATTCGCTACGAGGCTGCGCACGGCAACGTGTTGACGGCTACGCAGGCGCTGGAACAGTCGAGCGACGTGGCGGCGATTGAGCTGGGTGAGCGGTTGGGAAAAGACCGCTTTTACAATTACATTCGCGCATTCGGCTTCGGGCAGAAGACGGGGATTGCACTGCCGGGGGAGACTCGTGGGCTGCTGAAGCCGCCGAGGCGGTGGAACCCGACAACGATAGGGTCGATTCCGATGGGGCAGGAGATCGGAGTCACACCTCTGCAGGTGGTCTCGATGGTATCAACTATTGCGAATGGCGGCGTATATTTGCCACCCCATATTCTGCTGCAGGACTCACAGGACGAATCGGATGGGCATCTGGTTCCGGCGACGTTTCATCCCGGGGACGAGCTTCCGGATCCGCTGCCGGATGGTGCACATCGCGTGATTTCAACCATGACCGCTGCGGAGATGCGCAAGATGATGGAAGACGTGGTGGAACACGGAACGGGAATTCCGGCGCAATTGAACGGCTATAGCGCAGCAGGCAAGACGGGGACGGCGGAGAAGATTGATCCGAGAACGCATACGTATTCAAAAACGCAGTACGTCGCTTCGTTTGTGGGGTTCGCCCCGGTGAATGACCCTGCAATTACGATTGCGGTGGTGATGGATTCGCCCGCGTACAAGTATCACTATGGTACGGATGCGAGCGCGCCGGTGTTCCATGTGCTTGCGCAGGAGATTCTGGAGTACCTCGGTGTTCCCCACGATGAGCCTCTGAAGACGGCACAGGAGATGGCTGCGATAGAGAGCCATCCGGTAGAGGGAGACGAGCCTGAGCAGCACCTTGACGACCTGAACTCGCTGTTCGATGAGGTGAACCATTTGCCAGCGGATGATCCGCTGCGGCAGACAGTGACCGCGGCGACTCTGTTGCCGGTGTCAGAAGCGGCGGAAAAGGCAGAGGAAGGAGGGACTGGGCCGGGAACGGATGGGGGTCCAGTCGTGGGGCGATTCGAGGGCAGCGGGGCGGCTGAGTCGCCGAAGCAAGAGATTGCGAAGAGCATGCCTACGGTCCCGCACCCGATTGGCGAATCTCCAGGCGGCAAGGCTGAGGGTGGCAGCGGAGTTGTTCTGAGCTCGGCCAAGAGGGTCGCAGTGCCGTCGTTTGCGGGAGAGCCGGTGCGAACGGTGATTGAGAAGGCTGGAGCAACGGGGCTGGGGTTGCAACTGGTTGGATCGGGCATCGCCCGTGAGCAGGTCCCGGCGGCTGGAACGATGGTACCTGCTGGGACGAGTGTGGTAGTGCAGTTCGGGCGGTGAGGGTGCTCGCTGCACGGGCGAGGGCCTCCACCATACGGGCGAAGACCTAGCCTCGCTGCGGCAAGCAAAGACCACTTGCCGCGGACCCCGAGTGTCCGTGGGTACCCCGGCTTCGCGTGTCCACTTCCGTTGGTCGTGGATTTGCCGGTCAGAGAATTTTCTGGCCAGGGATGAAGAGTCCGGCTGACGGGGGTATTGCCGGATACAGCGCCGTCTATACAATCCATCCAGCGAGTCTTAATTCCTATGCGTGTCGATGAGGTACTGCTCGGGGTGGGGTGTGTGCGCCGCAGCGGCGGAAATGCCGGTATTTCAGGTGTGGAGTACGACTCGCGGCGGGTGCGCCAGGGCTCACTGTTTGTGGCGATGCAGGGCGGCACGACTGACGGAAACAAATTCATTGAGAGAGCCATTGCTGCAGGTGCGACAGCTGTCGTTACGGACTCAGCTGCGGCGTTCCAGGAGACGGCACGGCTGTATCCGGAGCTGGCTGTTGCTGAGGTTGTACACGGGCGCCAGGCGTTGGCTGAGGTGGCGGCGAATTTCTTTCGCCATCCGGAGCGCGGGCTGGCGCTGAGTGGCGTGACGGGGACCAACGGCAAGACGACGACCGCATATCTGCTGGATGCAATGCTGAACCATGCAGGAAGACACACAGTGCTGGTGGGAACGATTGAGTATCACGTGGCTGGTGAGGTGCGGCCTTCGCCGCATACAACGCCGGAATCGCGCGATCTCCTGGAGCTGTTTCGCGAAGGGCTTGATGCAGGCGCGAGTGAGGCGGTGATGGAGGTATCGTCGCATGGGCTGGAGCAAGGGCGCGTGCATGGGTTGCCGTTTGATGTGGCAATCTTTACGAACCTGACGCGGGACCACCTGGACTATCACGGTACGATGGAGCACTACTTTGCTGCCAAGCGGAGGCTGTTTGACGGCAGCCTGGGGCAGCCTCCACGGGTGGCGGTGCTGAATATTGAAGACAGGTATGGAGCCGAGCTGGCGCTGACGGCGCGGGAGGCAGGCAGCGAGGTCTTTTCCTATGGGCTGGGTGTTGGGGAGTTTCGGGCCGGGGACTTGACGATGGGGCCGGGCGGGATGTGTCTCAACCTGCAGATGCCGGTTGGCGAAGCGGAACTTAGAACCCGGCTGACGGGGAAGGTGAATGTCTACAATCTGCTGGCGGCATGCGCTGCGGCCTATGCGCGGGGGCTTTCGCTGGATGAGATACGGGATGGTGTGGCGGTGTTGCCGTATGTTCCGGGACGCTTTCAGACAGTGGATGCAGGGCAGCGTTTTACCGTGGTCGTTGATTATGCGCACACGGACGATGCGTTGCGTAGTCTGACCACGGTGGCGCGCGAGTTCGTGCAGAAAAGCGGCGGGCGCGTGATTACGATGTTTGGATGCGGCGGCGACCGGGACAAGACGAAGCGCCCTTTGATGGGACGCGCGGCGGGCGAGGGCAGCGATTTGGTTTTCCTGACATCGGACAATCCGCGAAGCGAGGATCCGGAAGCGATTATGGCGGACGCGGCGCCGGGGCTTGACGCGACCGGCGCACGGTATATTCTCGAAGCTGATCGAGCAAAAGCGATTCGAATGGCAATTGAAGAAGCCCGGGCTGGGGACATTGTTCTGCTGGCGGGCAAGGGCCATGAGAAGACGCAGACATTCAAGAGCGGTACAGTTCCTTTCGATGATGCACAGGTTGCCCTGGAGACGCTGAAGAGCCTGAGTACAGGTAGCGCCTGGCGGCGCGACGGAGCGGGTGCATGAAGCTTGAATTGCGGCAGATCGCACACTGGTGCGGCGGCGAAATCGATGGTTCCGTCTCCGATACGGATTCCGTTACAGGCTACTCGATTGATTCGCGCACGATTGAGGCGGGCGAATTGTTCTTTGCGGTCAAAGGGGAACGGCTGGATGGCCATGACTTTGTGAAGGCGGCAATGGAGAAGAACGGCGCGGGGGCAGTGGTTGCGCGGGAGAAGCTGGCCGATGCGCGTGCAGCCGCTGGAGCGAGCCCTCTGGTTGTGGTCGAGAACCCATTACGGGCGCTGCAGCAGCTGGCAGCGGCAGTGCGAAGGCACTGGGGCAAGCGCGTTATCGGGATTACGGGCTCGGCGGGGAAAACGACGACCAAGGAAGCGATTGCGATTGTGTTGAACCGGCGATATCCGGTGCTGAAGTCGCAAGGGAATCTGAACAATGCATTTGGACTGCCGTTGCAATTGCTGAAGCTCGAGCCTGTACACGAGGTTGCGGTGATCGAGATGGGAATGTCCAACGCCGGAGAGATTACGGCCCTGGCGTATATCGCTGCTCCTGACTGGGGAGTGGTGACCAACGTGGGCAATGCTCATGGGCAGAACTTTGCCGATGGAATTGCGGGAATCGCGCGGGCGAAGTATGAATTGGTTGCCGCTTTGCCGCCGCATGGAGTGGTTTTCCTCAACTGCGATGACCCCTATGTATCGCAGTTCGGACGGGACTTTCGAGGAAAGGTGGTCTATTTCGGTCGAGGGCCTTGTGCTGATCCCCGCACACAGGAGGTCGTACCACGAGGTGTGGAGGGACAGACGGTGGAGGTTCGTGCAGGAGAGGAGCAGGGAACGCTTCATCTGCATTTATTGGGGGACCACAACGTAGCCAATGCGATGGCTGCGATTGCGGTAGGGGTTGAAGCCGGAATTCCACTTCAAACATGCTGCGAAGCGCTGGCGGAGCTGAGACCGGAGGACAAGCGCGGCCAGATTACGACAATCAACGGCGCAACAGTGATTAACGACTGCTATAACAGCAATCCTGAGGCGCTGAAGGCGATGATCGGGACCTTAGCCAAGATGCCGGTGAGCGCGGGCGGACGCCGAATTCTAGTTGCGGGAGCGATGCTGGAGTTGGGAGGTGAATCCGCTATGCTGCACGCGGCGTGCGGCGAAACTGCTGCGAGGGCGGGGATCGACGTGATTGCCGGGGTCAGTGGCGATGCAAGGTTTCTGAAGGAAGCCGCAGAGGCGGCTGGCCAGGAAGCGGTATATTTGGCGACGGCTGAAGAGGCTGGACGATGGCTCCGCGACGAGGCGCGCGCCGGCGATGTGGTTCTACTGAAGGCTTCACGGGGGGTAAGGCTGGAGTGCGCCCTGGATGTCTGGCGTTCCGGGTGAAATTGGGGATGAGGTTTTTGAGCTAAATCAAAGTTAACTTAGCATCCTGCCATCGAAGTCATTCATCCCATTAGTATTAGAATACGGACCGAGGTGTATGGGTGTGTGGTACGTCGTGCAGCACGCGCCCTGTGTTGTCTGACATACGAAGGTAAGGAGGAGCTGTGGCGATGAGCAAGATGGTGCGCAGTGTGATTCCGCTGGTGGTTGCTAGCTTTCTGCTGATGGGTGTGGGGACCCTTTCGTCGCGTAGCTTTGTCTATGCGCAGTCGAGTGTGACGGACAGTAACATCCGCGCAGAGATTATGAACAAGGCGCTGAAGAACTCGAAATTCAAGAACGTGGAAGTGTCGGTCCATAACGGCGTGGTGAAGCTGACAGGGACGGTAGCCGTATATGACACAAAAAGTCAGGCGACGCAGCGCGTACAGCGCGTTAAGGGCGTAACGGCTGTTGAGAATGAAATCGTAGCGGGTGGGGAGGCGATTCCAGACGCAGAGCTGTTACAGAAGGTACTTAGAGCGGTCCAATATGACCGAGCGGGGTGGCGCTCGCAGCCGTTTAATGCGATCAGTGTGAGCGTTCGCAACGGGGTAGTGACTTTGGGCGGGCATGCGTATGGTCCGGTCGATGCCGACTCGGCGGTGGCGACGGCAGCGAACATGAAGGGCGTCAGGGATGTGATCAACGATATCCAGGTAGATCCGGTGTCGCCGATGGATGATCGCATCCGGTTTGCTGTGTATCGGGCGGTCTACGGATTTCCATCGCTCCAAAAGTATGCGATTGATCCTCTGAAGCCGATACGCATCTCGGTGCAGAACGGCAACGTAACGCTTTACGGAGTAGTGAACTCACAGGCGGATAAAGACACCGCCGGGATTCGCGCAAACAGCGTCTCGGGCGTGTTCCATGTGACCAATGACCTGCAAGTCGCGGGTCAGGCGCCGGGTAAAAAATAGTCATTGAGGCGGTTTGGCCGATAGGGCCCCGCAGGTCGCGGGGCCTTCGTCGTATTAAGCCTGCAATTCGATAGACTTACATTATGGGATTTTTTCGCAGCGTGGGCACCACGCTAGAAATGATCAAGTGGGAGCACTCGATCTTCGCGTTGCCGTTCGCTCTGACCGGGGCAATGCTTGCTGCAGGCGGGATTCCGCGCCCGATGCAGCTGGTGTGGATCATCGTGTGCATGGTGAGCGCGCGATCGGCGGCGATGGCGTTTAATCGCTGGGCGGATGCAGATTTGGACGCGGAGAATCCGCGAACGAAGATGCGGGCGATTCCGGCCGGGCTGCTATCGAGGCAATTTGTGGGCGGCTTTACCGCCGCGATGGCGGCAGTTTTCGTTATTGGGTGTGCGGAGCTGAACCAGCTGACACTCGATCTTTCTCCCCTGGTGCTGATGGTGCTTTTCTCCTATTCGTACACCAAGCGTTTTACGCGGTGGTCGCATCTGGTGCTGGGGCTGGCGCTGGGACTGGCTCCTGCGGGGGCGTGGATTGCGGTGCGCGGCTCACTGGATCCAAGGATTCTGATTCTGACGCTGGCGGTGATGTTCTGGGTGGCGGGGTTTGATTTGCTGTATGCCTGCCAGGATGCGGCACACGACCGTACGCACGGCCTTTTCAGCGTGCCTGCGTCGTTGGGAATTAAGGCGGCGTTCAGGATTGCGCGGATACTGCATTTAATGATGCTGGGCCTGCTGATATGGCTGGTGCAGTCGTTCGCATTAGGGCACGTTGCCTGGATTGGGGTTGTGGCGGTCGCAGTACTGCTGTTCTATGAGCATCTGATTGTGGCCCCGGGAGACCTGCGGCGTTTGAACGCTGCGTTTTTCACGATGAATGGCGTGATCTCCATGGTGTTTTTCTGCTTTGTGGCGGCGGACCTTCTTCTTCGGCATACAATCCACTTTCGGGCATGGTGAGAGATTGCCGTGATTCTGCCCCTGGAATCGGGGCTCAAAGGGAGTGTGTGAGTTGATGCGGATTGCGATTCAGGGAGAGCCGGGATCGTTCAGTCATGAGGTGACGCTGAAGGTTGCACCGGATGCAACCATTATTCCGCGCGAGATGTCGCGGGATGTGTTCAGCGCATTGGACGAAGGCATGGTAAATGCGGCTGTGATCCCGATCGAGAATTCACTGGCGGGATCGGTGGCAGAGCATTACGATCTGCTTCTGACGCATGATGTGGCGATTGAAAGCGAGTCTCTGTTGCGGATTCGGCACAATTTGATCGGGATGCCGGGTGCAAGGCTGGAGAGGATTCGGCGGGTTTATTCGCATCCTGTGGCGTTGGCGCAGTGCCGGAACTTCCTGGCCGAACATCCGGGGATGGAGGCGATTCCGTTCTATGATACGGCGGGCAGCGTAAAGCAAATCATAGAACAAGGCGACCCAACGGTTGGCGGGATTGCGAGCGCACAGGCAGCGAGTCATTATGGGGGCCAAATTCTGGCGCAGGGAATTGAAGACGACCCCGAAAATTACACGCGATTCTTTCTGATTCGAAGGCGTAAAGCGGTGAAACCGGACCTGAGCCCGGATAAGGTCAGTCTCGCGTTTACTGTGGAAAATCGCCCGGGCACACTTGTGGCTGCACTTCAGGTATTCGCCAATCAAGGAACCAATCTGACCAGGATTGAGTCGCGTCCGGTGCACGGAAGGCCGTGGGAGTATGTGTTCTATGCCGACTACCAGCTTTCTTCGCCCGAGACGGCTGACGCGGCACTGGCGTTACTGGCCAAGCACTGTTCCATGGTGAAGGAATTAGGGAGATACAGGGCGGCGAAGAAGCCAGCCTGAGCTTCTTTCAACCTCATCCTTTCGCCTGCCGATGAAGATTGGGTGGAACCGGCTTTGCCTGATGTGCGTAGGTGCATCCTAAAGAGACAGGGACAGATGTTCTGCGGGACATTTTCAAGAGGCGAGGCGGACGATTTTGGAAGGGTTTTGGGGATGCTTCTTTTTAACTGATTGATTTTAATAGAGTGTTTAGGTTGACTTAAGGAGCTTGCGACCGAATTAGATTTGCAGAGTCTAATAGCTAATTATCTGATAGAAGGGGACTCAATGGTGAGCGAGTTTTTGAGTGTAATCCAACCCAGTGATCCCAATCAGCGCGAAGCTGGTTCTGAGGGCCGGGCTCTGCCTGTGCTTCCGGTGCGGGACACGGTATTGTTTCCGCACGCGGTATTGCCGTTGACGGTGGGGCGGGAGAGCTCGATCCAACTGATCCAGTCGCTGGGTGAGGAGAAGAGAATTGTAGTGGTTGCGCAGCGGGACGCGCGGATGGATACTCCACAGCCAAGCGACCTGTATGATTACGGCACACTGGCGACAATTCATAAGGTAGTGAAGATGCCGAACCAGAGCCTTTTCGTGTTCACTGAGGGGACGGAACGGGTAAAGCTGGGGACGTTTTCGCAGATTGAACCGTTCATGACGGCGGCAGTAGAGACGGTGGAGGAGATTGCGACGGCGAAGGGGCCGGAGTTTGAGGCGCTGCAGCGGAATGTGCTTTCTGCCTTCCAGCAGATTGTGACGGCTTCGCCAACGTTGTCGGATGAACTGCAGACGATTGCGATGAACATTGATGAGCCGGGGCGGCTGGTGGACTTTATTGCCTCCTCGCTGCCGTTCCTGTCCACCTCGGACAAACAGGAGTTGCTGGAGACCCCTGATGTGACGGCACGGCTGGAACGAGTGAACAAGCATCTGGCGAAGGAGCTGGAGGTACAGCAACTTCGTAACAAGATCCAGTCGGAGGTTCAGGACCAGGTCCAGCAGTCGCAGAGGGACTATTATCTGCGCGAGCAGATGAAGGCCATCCAGAAGGAGCTGGGCGATGCTGACGATACCCAGAAGGACATTGAAGACCTGCGGAAAAAGATTGAAGCCGCCGGCATGCCCGAGGAAACCCTGAAAGAGGCCCTGAAGGAGCTGAATCGGTTGTCGCGGATGTCTCCGATGGCAGCGGATTACTCGCTGACGCGGAACTATATCGAGTGGCTTGCGGTACTGCCGTGGTCAAAGTCGTCGGGCAGCGAAGTGGACATCGCCAAGGCAAGGCAGATACTGGATGAAGACCACTACGACCTGAAGAAAGTTAAGGACCGGATTCTGGACTACCTTTCGGTTCGGCGGCTCAAGCCGGACATGAAGGGTCCGATCCTTTGCTTTGTGGGACCTCCGGGCGTCGGCAAAACTTCGTTGGGGCGGAGCATAGCGCGCGCTCTCGATCGCAAGTTTCAGCGGATTTCGCTGGGCGGTATGCACGATGAAGCCGAGATTCGCGGGCATCGCAGAACATATATTGGTGCGCTACCCGGACAAATCATCCAGAATCTGCGGCGGGCGGGAACCAACGATCCGGTATTCATGCTGGATGAGATAGACAAACTGGGCCGTGATTTTCGTGGCGACCCGTCTTCAGCGCTGCTGGAGACATTGGATCCGGAGCAAAATAATACGTTCCGGGACAACTACCTAGACCAACCGTTTGACTTGTCGAAGGTGCTGTTTATTTGTACGGCAAACCAGCTTGATCCGATTCCGGCGCCGCTGCTGGACCGGATGGAAATCATAGATCTGCAAGGATACACGGAAGAGGAGAAGCTCCATATCGCCTTCCGGTATCTGATACCGAGGCAGATCAAGGAGAACGGCATTACGGCGGAGAACATCGAGTTTCCAGAAGACTCGGTGGCCTACATCGTGCGGCACTATACGCGCGAAGCGGGTGTCCGTAAGCTGGAGCAACTGCTGGGAACCGCGTGCCGCAAGCAGGCACGGCGCATCGCGGAAGGTAATACGGAAAAGCTTGTTGTGACGCGCGAGGCTGTGCAGGAGTTTCTGGGCGGGATCAAGGTCCGTGTGGATACGGAAATAGCCGAGCGAACGCGACGCGCAGGCGTTGCGGTGGGATTGGCGTGGACTCCGGCGGGTGGTGATGTGTTGTTTATCGAAGCCAGCCGCATGAAGGGCAAGGGCAGCTTTACGATGACAGGCCAGATCGGCGAGGTGATGCAGGAGTCAATGCAAGCGGCGCTGACCTGGGTGCGGTCCAATGCCAAGTCTCTGGGGCTGGAGGAGGACTTCACGAGGGACACGGACATCCATATCCACGTTCCGGCGGGGGCGATTCCCAAGGATGGCCCCTCGGCGGGTGTAACGATGGCGACCGCGCTTGTATCGCTGATGACGGATGCACCTGTCCATCCGCTGACGGCAATGACCGGCGAAATTACGCTGAGCGGCAATGTGCTGCCGGTGGGGGGCATCAAGGAAAAGTTCCTGGCGGCAAAACGGGCGGGCGTTAAGGACGTCATATTGCCGGCTGAGAATCGGCAGAACGTGGACGAAGACCTGACGCCGGAGCAGACTGCTGGAGTGAACATTCATTATGCGAGCCGCATTGAGGATGTGCTGGCGGTTGCGCTGCCCAGCTCTATCCAAGAAGAGAAACGAGATGCCAAGCTGCGGGAGGAAGTGCTCCAGCACGCCGTGGCATAACAACCAGGCAGAACCGACTTCAGAGGGTCAATTGAGTGGCCACCCTTGCAGAAGAGGGTGGCCATTTTTCCGCCTGGTTTGATTTGAGAGCTATCGAAGAGACATGTTTACGATTGGCCATTCCACGTTACCCATCGAAGTGTTCCTGGACATACTTCGAGAAGACAAGGTGCGGATGGTTGCTGATATTCGGACTGTGCCGAAATCAAGGCATAATCCGCAGTTCGCGCAGGAGAACCTTGCCCCGGCGCTGGCCGCAGCCGGGATTGAGTATCGCTGGCATCGCGAACTTGGCGGTTTGCGGCATGCCCAAAAGGACTCAATCAATACGGGCTGGCGCAATGCCAGTTTTCGCGGGTATGCAGATTACATGCAAACCGAGGAGTTTGCAGCGGCTCTGGACGAGCTGCTAGCAAGTGTGCCGGTTGAACACACGGCCCTAATGTGCGCCGAAGCAGTGCCATGGCGGTGTCATCGGTCGCTGGTGGGAGATGCGCTGATAGTACGCGGAGTGGGGGTTAAGGACATTACCTATTCCGCCCGGGGTAAGAGCCGCCGCGAGGCTCACCGGATGACCCCGTTTGCGAGGGTGAAGGGCGGGCGGCTCTGGTATCCGGCAGAAGATGACCTGTTTGCCGAAAGCGGGTAATCGGAATGATTGCCGGCGAAAGGCGGAAACAGTCCTGCAAGGCGCACGTCTAATAACCGGATATTCTGGAATGATAATGCGCGTACGTGTGCTCGTATTCGGTGTACTCAAAGACCTATTTCCCGAATCGTCTGCGGGGCTCGAGCTTGAAGATGGAGCCCGCGTGCAGGAGGTCCTCGATCACTTCCAGAAGACTTTTAGACAAGATGAACATCTTTGGGCTTCATTGGCGGTGGCTGTGAACCGGGAATATGTGCGGGCAGATCACGAGCTGCGGGATGGCGATGAAGTGGCACTACTGCCTCCAGTGAGTGGTGGGGCGCCGCCGAAGGTTGTTTTGACCCGGGAGTGTATAGACGCCAAGACAATTGCCGCTGAGATTAAACAGGGCGAAGACGGCGCGGTGGTGGTGTTTGATGGAATCGTGCGGAACAATACACGCGGCCGGCAGACAGTGTACCTGGTATATGAAGCGTATGAACAGATGGCACTTGAGCAGATGCGCGCGCTGGCGGCCAAGGCGACAGAGGAATTTGCGATTCGAGAAGTGACGATAGTGCATCGACTGGGAAGGCTTGAGGTAGGCGAGACGAGCGTGCTGATCGCGGTCGCTTCCGCGCATCGGGCAGCAGCGTTTGATGCCTGCCGGTGGCTGATCGACACACTGAAGAAGACGGTGCCGATATGGAAGAAAGAGCACTTTGAAGACGGCGCCGTTTGGGCGGACGGCGAGCCGTTTCCACCGGAGATTTCAGCTTGAGGCGTTGTTCCATTCTGACAGCTTTGCTGCTGACGGCCGCACCCGCGGTTTTGGGAACCGCCACAGCGGCGGCCCAGGCGGCCCCCGAGTCGATGCGAAAAGCGCCTCCCATCCATGTGAATGTGCGGCTTGTGAATGTGTATGTTAATGTAACCAACGCCCATGGCGCGCCGGTGAGCGAGCTTAAGAAGAGCGATTTTGCGTTGAGCGAAGACGGGCAGCCGCAGAAGATTGCCTATTTCGAGCAGCAGACAAATGTTCCGCTGTCGATTGTGCTGGCAATTGACACAAGTGGCAGCACTCGAAAGGATTTGCCCCTGGAAAAGGCGATGGCGCGCGATTTTGTCCGCTCGCTGTTGCTGCCAACAGACCGCCTAGACCTAATGGACTTCAACTCCAGTGTACGTGAAGTTGTGCCGTTCACCGCAGACATTCGATGGATTGACGAGGGGCTGGACCACCTGGACATTGGTCCAGCGACGGCATTGTACAACGCGATTTATCTGGCATCTCAGAGTTTGGCTCAGCGGCAAGGCCGCAAGGTGCTGGTGGTGATCTCAGATGGTGGAAACAACGTCGACAACAGCATGGATTACCCGCAGGCGCTGGAGGCGGCACGACGCGCGCAGGTGATGGTTTACAGCATAATTGACCTTCCGATTCTGGCGGACGCCGGGCGTGATGAGGACGGCGAGCATGCGATGATCACGATGTCGCAGGAGACGGGGGGCGAGTACTTTTACGCGAATGCGGGTGATCTGAGAGAGGCATTCGCAAGAGTATCAGAGGCACTGCGTACGCAGTATTTGCTGGGATATTACCCTAGCAGCAGAGTTGACGGGACGGAGTCGGGCGACTCGCAATTCAGGACGATCTCGGTGAAACTGACGCATCCAGCGAAGGTAAACGGGCCGTACCACATTACGAACCGCACGGGCTACTATCCGGATTCCACGCAGTGAGCATGACGAATATCACCTGCAATCGCGGAGCAGCCGCTAAAATGGACGCATGTCAGTGACGAGTAAATCGCGGCGGCAAAAGAAGGCCACACCCCTTGGCGATACAGGGCAGGAGACATTGTACTTGCGCTATCTGAGCGAGAAGCAGGTGCAGGTGAGTGTAGAGCTTCGTGACGGCGAGTCCGTGACGGGATGGATTGAGTATTTTGACGATAGGATGATCCGGCTTACGCGCGAGGGGAAACCCAATCTGTTTATTTACAAGCAGCAGATTCGTACGATAGCGGAGCAGACACGGCGATCCGATGATGCGCGGCGGAGAAATAGCCGGAGGACGATCCAAGACGATGCTGTGCCGCCGGGAGACGCGTCATGAGCGCAACCCATGTCATGCCCATTGCGGACGCTGCAGCACGGATAGCCGTGGAAGCCGGCGGGTTGCTACGAGACTACTACCGCAAGGGTGTTGCCACCGAATATAAGGGCGATGTCGATCTGGTAACGGAGGCGGATCGAGCTTCAGAGAAATTGATTGTGGAGCGGCTGCGTGTGGCGTTCCCCGACCATGGAATCTATGGGGAAGAAGGAACGCGGTCGCATTTGGACAGCGAATACCGCTGGTATATCGATCCTCTGGACGGGACGACGAATTTTGCGCATGGATTTCCGGTGTTCTGCGTTTCGATGGGGTTGGAGCGGCGACCGGCATCGGCATCTGCAGGGCAGGATGGCGAGATTGTCGCGGCGGTGATATACGATCCTTTGCGCGAGGAGCTGTTTACGGCTGAGAGCGGCAAGGGAGCGTATTTGAATGGAGCGCCAATCTATGTTTCGCGAATACGGGAGCTTGCCGAGGCGCTGGTGGCGACAGGCTTCCCAAGCCGCAAGCGGCATGACAGCCCGAACATCCACTTTTACCAGGAGTTCACGCTGCGATCGCATGGCGTAAGGAGAGCAGGTTCGGCGGCACTCGACCTGGCATACACTGCATGCGGGCGTCTTGATGCGTACTGGGAGTTCAGCCTGAATCCATGGGACACAGGAGCTGGGTCGCTTTTGGTGACCGAAGCCGGAGGGTCCATGAGCCGTTTTGACGGCAGCACCTTCCGGTTAGACAGCAAAGAGATTCTGGCGACGAACGGCCTTCTACTGGACGAGATGGTGGAGTTGTTCCGCGCGATGTTTGCCGGGGAAGACCTGGAACCGATTCCAACGCCGGCAGAGTTTGCCGCAGCCCGGGCGGCTCAAAGGGTCTAAGGCCACAAGGGACCTAAAGAGGGAAACGATCTGGATGAATAAGAAAATTGCGGCGACGCTAGCGCACCTGTTTGTTGCGAGTCTCTTATTAGTTACAACCGGACACGTTGCATGGGCAGCAAGCAGTTACCGCGTAATACATGCCTATCCGCACGACCCGCAGGCGTTTACGCAGGGCCTGGTTTATGTTGACGGACATTTGTACGAGAGTACAGGACTTAACGGACAGTCGACGCTGCGGGAAGAAGACCTGGAAACCGGCCGTGTGATTCGAGAGATCAGCATACCCGCGCAGTATTTTGGGGAAGGACTCACGAACTGGGGCGATACGCTGATTCAGCTGACCTGGAAAGCCCATTTGGGGTTTGTGTATGACCGCAAAACGTTTCAGTTGCTGAAGACTTTTCACTATCCGTGGGAGGGATGGGGGCTGACGCAGGATGGGCGGGATTTGATTCTGAGCGACGGCAGTGCGACACTTCATTTCCTCAATCCGAAGACGTTTGCCGAGGTGCGGAGCATCCATGTAACGGACCACGGACGGCCAGTGAATGAGCTGAATGAGCTGGAATATATTCACGGCGAGATTTATGCGAATGTATGGATGACGAACGAGATTGTGCGGATATCGCCCGTGACGGGCCGCGTGCTGGGCACAATCGACCTGACCGGATTGTTGCCGGCGATTGAGGTCCGGAGCCAGGATGCGGTGTTAAATGGGATTGCCTATGATGCGGCACACAACCGGCTCTTTGTAACGGGAAAGCTGTGGCCAAGGCTGTTTCAGATCGAGGTGGTTCCGGGCCGGAAAAATTAGCCGGAGTTGGCAGAATTCAAAGAGGGCAGACGAAGGCGTCTGCGCTCTTTGCGTTCCGATCTACTCAGTTTTGATGCGTATGACCTGGATGGAGTATGCGGGAAGCATATAGGTGAAGTTGGAGGACGCGCGCTCGAATCGAGAGTCGACGGGGATGATGTTGCGCGGGTCATTGATGGAGTTGGTTGCTGCGGGGGTACGGGCGCTGAGAGTGACGACCGGTGCGATATGGTCGATGTTGTTGGCGCCGTCGATGGCTATCTGTAAGGGCTGGGAGTGCGATCCTGCATTGACCAGCTTGATATAGAGATTTCCGGTCTTTGACTCACGAGTTACGGAATAGAAGAATTTTGGATCAGTACCTGTCTGCCCTGTTTCAGGAATCTGGTCGCCGTGCCATGTGCCGAACATGACCTGCGCGTAGTAACTGGGTGAGCCGTAGCAGGTGAGCGCGTTGTATCCGATAAGGTCGGGGACCCACTGCATGGCCAACGGATTGACGTTTACAAAGAGCGGCGCGTAGCTGGCCATAATTACGATGTCACTATTGCGCTCCAGGCCGGTCATCCACGCAGCGTCGCTGAGCGCGGCCTCAAAGTAAGGTGTGGGGGTGCCTTCCATTGTGGCCCATTCACCGACGAAGATTTTGGGGCCGTTGCGGTCTGCCTGATCATACTGATGGACGTTGGCGAAGAATTCCTGGGCGGTGCGGTAGTAATGCTCGTCGATGACATCGGGTTTGACGCTGGTTACCGGTGTTGTGGCAATGAGCTGGAGCTGTGGGTATTTTGCCTTGATGGCCTTGTAAAACTGCGCGAAGCGGCCGTTATAGCTGCCTGATTTGTCGAACTCGTCCTCGTTGCCGATTTCGACGTATTTCAGGTCGAAGGGCGCGGGATGGCCGTCACGGGCGCGCTCGGCTCCCCATTTTGTGAAGGTTGAGCCGGTAACGTATTCGATTTCGTCGAGAGCGCTGTTGACGTAAGGGACGAGATCGGGCCCGGGCGTTACGTGCTGTCCGCGGAGTGAGTATCCGGCGTAGACGGCAAGGACGGGCTGCATATGGAGGTCCTGGCACCACTCGAGGAATTCAAGCAGGCCGAGGCCATCGGAGGAGCGGTAACCCCAAGGGCTGAGATGAGTGGGGCGGTCCACGAGCGGACCGATGGTCTTTTTCCACTCAAAGCGCTGATCGATGGTGTTGCCTTCGAGGTAGTTGCCGCCGGGGAAGCGCAGGAAGGTAGGGTGCATGGCGGCCAGCATGTTCATAAGGTCGATGCGGTTGCCGTTGGGGTGGTCATTGTAGGTAGGCGGGAACAAGGTGACGAGAGAGAACCAAAGGGTTCCGGGGCGGGAAGTGGTGATTTCGAGGCGATAGTGCGAGGAAGAGGTCTCGGCTGTAGAGACGAGAGTGAAGCGGTACTGCTTCCAGGATGCGGTGAGTGCGGGGATGTCAGTATGCGCGGTTTCGTAACCCGTGTCGTTATTCACGAGCGCGATATGAATTGGGCCGCTGGGGCCATCTGATTTGGCGTAGAACGAGCCGCGGTAGGTGGTCGAGGGGCGAACCGGGATTCCCCAATATCCGCCGTTTGCAATGCCTGCGGGTGCGGAGGCAGAGGCCTGGGTGACAGTCAACTTGAGGCTGAAGGGAAGCGCAGTGCTGGGACCGGTTGTCTTGTCAGAGGTAAAGGAAGCGATGGCGTTTCCCCGCTCGACGAGTAGCCAGTCGGGAATGGCCGCGCCCCAGGAGTCATTGGGGTGCATGGCGCTGTTGCTGATGAGCTCGGCATAGAGGCCGCCGTCGTAGGAGTGATTGATCTCTTCAGTCATCAGGCCGTGCAGCAGCGGGCTGGCGTTGGCCTTGATCTGGTCGGCATGGATGGTGAGCGTGAGAGAAGGCTCAGTTTGCGCGGCCGCAAACGCAATTGTGAGGCTTGCCGCTGTAAGGGCGAAGAGTGCTCTTGCAAGAGAGTGGCGCATACGGACCTCGAAAATACCTCTACTAAGGTAAACGGTTTCATGGATGATCTGTCCAGTGCTTACAAAGTGCCGTGGGCGATTTTGACGCAGTGTGAAGGTGGTGCGCTTGCCGAAAGTACGGTCGCGGTACAATTGTGTTGTTTGAGATCACAAACCCAAAGAGGATTTGAGTCATGGCATATGTAATCGCTGAACCTTGTATTGGCACCAAGGATACGGCCTGCGTGGACGCATGTCCGGTGGACTGCATTCATCCGAAGAAAGACGAGGCCAAATTTGCCGAGTCAGAGCAGCTCTTTATTGATCCGGTAGAGTGCATTGACTGCGGCGCGTGTGTGCCCGTGTGCCCGGTATCGGCGATTTATGCTGCTGACGATCTGCCCGAGAAGTGGGCTGACTTTACTGCGAAGAATGCAGCCTATTACGGGCGGTAAATGTTTCCGGTTTGGCGACGCGCAGCTTGCGGGCTGCGCGTTTTGCATTGGCCTTGACGGAGCAGGTTTGAGAAGAACCGAAGGGTCATGCAGTCCATGCAGCACAGGCAGTGCTCGAATGGGGGCTGCCAGAGTATTCTAGCTGCGGATAGGAAACGTAAGGCGAGCGGGGAATTCTCCGGATTCGCCAACGATGGTTGGAAAGAAGGGAAACGAGAATGATGACAAGGAACAGGGTATTGTGCAGCGGGCTTGCTACGGCGGTTGCAGCCGGCATCTTTTCTTTCGGACAGCCGAGCTATGGCCAGGAGCAGATAAGAGTGCCAGTGAATGTCCGAATGACCATTGTTGTGGCCAATGTTGACAAAGGAGTTGACTCCAAGAAAGCGAAACCGGGAGACCTATTCACGGCCAAGGTAGTCACGGGCACAACATTGAATGATGGAACAGCCGTGTCTCCCGGTTCGGTACTTGAGGGGCATGTGGATTCGGCAACGAAATCCGAACATCACGGCAATTCAACGCTAGTCCTGACGATCGACAAGCTCAAGCTGAAGAACGGCAACGTGATTCCCGTAAAAGCGGTCATTATGCAAGTGTCATCGTTTGAAGGAGCGATCGGGACCGGCGGCGGGCAGAACACCGGACCTTTTGAGAACAATAAGACTGATTCTTCGATGATGAACAGCTCGCTCGGGGGTCAGGGCTCGTCGTCAGGGCCACACCCGGTGCCGGGGCTAACGGTGTCCAACTCTCAAAACGAGCAGAACTCGGGAACGTTGACGCAGGAGCGGGAAAATGTAAGCCTATCGAGCGAGAACCAGCTACAAGTAGCTGTGGCGGTTCTACCGAAGAACCTGAATACGAAATAGGAAACGCAATAAAGCAAAACAGCCCCGGACCGTATGAAGATGGTCCGGGGCTGTTTGTTTGCGCGCCGTACCTGCGCGCTTCGCCGACGGGAAGCCGTTGGGGTGGGCTTACCGCGGACAGAAGTCCTGATTCAAATTGAGGGTTTGATTGCTCGGCAGGGGACCGGCGGGCGCAGGTGAAATTCGGCTACAATGAAGCGCGACGAATAAGGCATTATTCGATGCTTTGAGGAGACTCGCGATGGCTTTGAGCTTTGTGAAAGATATTCGGCCGCTGTTCCGCGAGGGCGACGTGAAGTGCATGGCCCCGGATGGCGTGCTGCTTGATGATCCCGCATGGATGCGCGTGGCGGCCAACGCACAGTCGGTCTACGACGCTGTGTCAAATGGCTCGATGCCGCCTGATGCTCCGTGGGAGGAGGAGAAGGTGAAGACCTTCAAGGCGTGGATGGATGAGGGATTCCCTGCTTAGAACATCTCCGCCAGATGACGATGAAGTCGAAGCTTTGCGGCTGAAATGAGAAAGCCCCGGATCGATTGCTTGATCCGGGGCGTTATTGCTTGGTCCGCTAGTGAATGCGCGCGGCAGGACTCGTGACGAAGCCGGAAATCGGCGCACGCGGGTGTGTTCGATGTAGCTTTAAATTAGCGAAGCGAAGGGTGAACGGCCCCGATGCGCTTGAATTGCCCGGTCGAGAAAGGATTTGGGGAATGATTCAACGCAACAAGATTTTGTCAGCGACGCTCATGACGGCTCTTATGATCGCGCTGCTTCCTTTGGCGCGACCAGCTTATGGTCAGGACGGAAATAGCGGCCCGATCCACATGGTTGCTCTTCTCGCGAATATGCAGGAGACGATTGACGCCAAGAATGCGAAGCCGGGTGAAAAGTTCACGCTGAAGACGGTGACTCCGGCAACCTTGAATACCGGACAGGTGATTCCGCTTGGTTCGATCCTTAAGGGCCATGTGGATTCTGCGACACCCTCAGAGCATCACGGCGACTCGATCCTGGTGTTGACCATCGACAAGCTCCACCTCGAGGGTGGCAAGGAGATTCCTGTGAAGGCGACCATCGTTAGTGTTGCCACTCTGGAGTTGCCCTATGGCGGAAGCAATGGACAGCAGGCCGACCTGCTGTTCGATACGATACCGGGGACTCCGAACTCAGTTGCGATGAACGCGAATACCAATCAAAAGGTCAGCGGCCCTAACGACACTGGAGGCCCACACTTTGGCCCGCCGACGCCGCATACCGTTCCTGGGCTCACGCTGACCAGTTCGGTAAAGGACTCGAACTCCGGAATTCTGGTCCAACTGAAAAAGAATGTCCGCCTGACTAGCTGGAGTCAGCTTGAGGTGACGCTTGCCGTGATTCCGGCGGGTGTGCAGGCCTCGGTAAAGACCGCGAAATGAGAAAGCCCCGGATCGATTGCCTGGTCCGGGGCATTTTGTTTGTGCTCGCCAGTTAGAACTGGTTCCAAAGGAACTGGTTGTAGACTTCGTGGTGAAATTGGACTTCTGAAGGCTTGACGAAGGTGCCGAGGAGACGCGGGCAGCGGTCGGCCGAGGCCTGCTTGAGGTCTGCGAAGCGTGCCTTTACATCTTCGCCAAGCAGTTTGGTGGTCCAGGCCGCGTTGCGGAAGTTTTCGAGCGCGGTGTAGATGTTGTCCGGCAGATAGCGTTCGGCCTGACGCAGGTTGGCTATTTTGGCGGTTTCGCCTTCGATGCCTGAGCGGAAGATCGAGAACATGACGAGGTACGGATTCGCGTCCGGAGCCACCGAGCGCACCTCGATGCGCGACGACTTCTCGTTGCCGATGGGCACGCGCACCATGGCACCACGGTTGACGGCGGAGGCATTGAGCTGGTTCGGCGCTTCAAAGTGCGGATCGAGGCGACGATAGGCATTGACGCTGGAGTTGAGCAGTAGGCAGATGTCATTGCCGTGAGTGAGGACGCGATCGACGAACTCCCATGCAAAGCTGGAGAGCTTCTCTTCGCCCTTCGGGTCCCAGAAGATGTTCTTGCCCGCCTTGCTGATGGAGATGTTGGTGTGCATGCCGCTGCCGTTGACGCCGACGACGGGCTTGGGCAGGAAGCTAGCCGTCATACCCATCTTGGTTGCCACCTGGCGGCAGATGAGCTTGTAGAGCTGAATTTGATCGGCGGCGGCAACGACCTCACCGTATCCGTAATTGATTTCAAACTGGGAGGGCGCGACTTCAGGGTGGTCCTTCTCATTCTCGAAACCCATGGCGCGCTGCACCTCGGCAGTGGTGTCGATGAAGGTGCGAAGCGGGTCACCGGGGAGAGAGTGGTAGTAGCCGCCGGTGTTGACGTACTCGAACTTGCCGGTGACGGGGTAGAGTTTCTCGGCGTCGAGGCCGGCGAAGAGGAAGCCCTCGATTTCGTTGGCGGCGTTCAGGGTGTATCCGTGCTTTTCATGGAGGCCTTGTGCATAAGCCTTGAGGACACCGCGCATGTCGGCAGAGTAGCCGGTGCCGTTCTTATCGATGACCTCGCCGAAGACGAGCACCTTGCCTGCGCCGAAATAGTCGGCGGGAGCGTAGTAGAAGGCGCTCCAGTCGATGCCGAGGCGGAGATCGCTTTCGCGCTGGGCGGTGAAGCCACGGATCGATGAGCCGTCGAAGGTGAGGTTGTCATAGCTCTTGACGAGGAACTTCTTGTCGTAGTCGAGCATATGCAGGCGGCCTTCAAGGTCGCTGAAGAAGACTGTGACGGCCTTGATGCCCTTCTGATCGGTCAGATACTTGAGCCGCTCTTCCTGGATCTTACCGGGATCGACACGCTTGAGGCGCTGCTCTTTTGCCTTCAGGTTGAGCTCTTCCAGCTCCGGGTACGACAGCGACAGAAAGTTACGAAGTTCAGTTGACATGGATCTCCTCAGGTTGATGTTGACGCACAGCCATCTCCACGATTGTGCGGCCGGGCACGATGACCGCCGCTTGATGAGTTAGAAGATCGAGGGGGTGATCTGGCTATGAATCAAGAGTAATCTCGACGGGCTGTAAAGGAAACATGGGTAAAAAAATAAATAATTCAGAGCATTTGCGTTGTTTATCGCGGTCCGGAGCCTGGGCCAAGACCGTACCTAACGCTACGAAGTTGTACGCTTATCTTGTGGTGGAAGCGCTGATACTTCGAACCTGGCCCGTACATGAGGCCGATCAGATTGTCTCGTTTTTCACACGGGAACAGGGCAAGCTGAGGGGCATTGCCAAGTCCGCGGCGAAGTCGCGCAAGCGGTTTGGCGGAGCGCTGGAGCCCATGACCTATGTGCTGGCGAGCTATGTGGAAAAGCCGCGGCAGGAACTGGTCCGGCTGGATGCGTGCGAAATTGTGGCTTCTCCGTTGAGCGAGCCGGTAGATTACGGACGGGCTGTGGCGCTGGAGTTTTTTTCTGAAGTGCTGGAAGAGACGCTGCAAGACCGCGATCCGCAGGACGCCGTGTTTCGGCTGACTGTGTCTGTGCTGGAGCAGACACAGTCAGGACGGATATGGCTGCCTGTAACGTACTTTGGCGTGTGGATGGTGCGGCTAATGGGGTGGATGCCGGAGATTGTTCGCTGCACGGTATGCGGGCGGCCATTTGCCGGAGAGCCGGCATATTTTGAGAGCCAGCAGGATGGGTTGGTGTGCATGGAGCACAGGCATCCGGCGGCAAGAGCGTTGTCGGCGGAGTCGCTGCGGACGGCGGCACGGATGTTTCGGGAGCCGATTGCAGCGCTGGCTGCGGAGGAGTGGCCCAGGAATCGCGCGGCTGATTTACGCAGATTCGCATTGCAGGGGTTGGAGCGGCATTTGGAGAAAAGGCTAAGGTCGGCGCAGGCGCTAAATCAGCTTGGCGAATCTCGGGCGACGGATTCCCCCGCAAGACCGGCTGAGGCTAGGTGAACGATGATACGGGACGAAAGCGGAGCGCGGACCAGACGGAATCGATGGAAACGATGGAGACGGAGCGCCAACCGAGCGCTTCGGCGGCTTCGCGCAGGATGTCCCGGTTGAGATCGGTGTCCGCGCGGGAGTCTGCTTGGGGTAGGCGATCCAGACGACGGCACCGCCCTCTGCGTGCTTCAGGAAAGAAGACACCGCCTTGCGAATTTCCGACTGGCGGGTAAGAAAGAGTTGCACAAAGATGTATGTACCCTTCGCGCTCCTGGAGACGGTGACGCCGTTGGGGAGAGGAGCGAGCAGGTCGAGGTATCCGTGCGGGGCGTTTACGATCAGCGCACGCATGTCTTTCTTAATTCCGAGCTTTTTAGCCAAAGCGCTGGGCGTGGTGGGCATGATCTGTGTCCCCTATCGATTGGAGAAGACGAATTCGTTTCCGTCGGGGTCTTTAAATTTGGCCATGATCCCCCAGGCTTCTTTTTTGGGCTCGGCGGCTAGCTCGACGCCTTTGGCTTTGAGCTCGGCAGCGGTGGCGAAGACGTCGTCGCACCAGAAGGTTACTGGCTGGAATCCGCCTATGCGGCTCTCGTGTCCGGGAGGCGTAAAGAGAGCAAGGTTCGTGTCGGAGCCAGGGATGCGAAGCTCGATCCAGCGCTGACCATTTCCGAAGGGCTGATCGGTTGCGACCTTGAAGCCCAGTTTGATTGTGTAGAAGTTGAGAGCCGCATCCTGATTGCGAACCGGGATGCTGACGATTTTTACGCCACGAATCATCTTTCTCCTCCACCGGAAACAACTCAGACCATATTCCAGGTTAGGGCGGGGCGCAATCTGGTAGGCATTGCTATATTATCTGTCGGTATAGTTATGTTGAAGCTGGACGAGTACGTTTTGGACGTGCTGATGCGGGACCTTGTGGGTCATGACCGCAGGCCGGTGTGCTTTCTGGTGTACCTATGGCTGGCCGGGGAAGAGCAGCGGCGCGGGAAAGCTGTCCAGATCAGCTACCAGGAGCTTGCGGAGTCGGTTGGCGTGTCGAAGAGTTCGGCGCAGTCGGCGGTGGGATGGCTGGTGCGCCGGAAGCTGCTGAACGTAACCAAACAAACGGTGACGGCAACGCCGAAATACGTGGTGCTGAGTCCATGGAAGCGGGAAGAAGAGAGTGAGAAGCCTCGCAAGAGCGTGCACCGGGATGGATTGGAAGGGGTAAGGTAGGAGCTATGAATCTGACGTGGGGAGTGGTTTGGTTCTTTATCGGCTTTGGTGCGGCTATTCCGCTGACATATTTGTGGACGGTGCACAAGCGGCGTTTGAACGCGTTTGAAGAACGGCTGAAGGCGGAGAGGGCGGAGTCGTTCCAGCAAGGTAAAGACACGGCGCTCGAGAGCCTGACGTTTGAGCGCTTCGAGAGCAGTTCGAAGCGGGGCTTTATCTGGAAGAGCACGTATAAGGTTGTCTCGGAGCGGGCGCTGCTGAATGGGATTCCGATTACGCCGTTTTATGAATACGAGATTCAGGTGGAAGAGACGCTTGATCCGAAGGAGCTGGGTCACGTTGCTGACGCCGTACGCATCAGCATGGGGCTTCCGGCGTTGACGGAGCTGGGCCTGAAGGCGCTGCCGGAAATGGCAGAGAAGAAACTCAGATAGAATTTGAAGCAGTGCGCGGCCCAAATGCGGCCCTTGCGCTGAATCCAACGGAAAAAGAACCAGTGCCTGCTACGATCAAGACCTCGACTGCCCCTGCCAAAACCACGCCACTCACCTTTCAGGAACTGCTGTTCCGGCTGCAGAGCTTTTGGGCGGAGCGAGGCTGCGTGCTGCAACAGCCCTATGACGTGGAGGTGGGCGCCGGAACGATGTCTCCGGACACATTTTTGCGCGTGCTGGGACCGAAGCCTATCAGCATTGCATATGCTCAGCCGTCGCGGCGTCCTGCAGATGGGCGGTATGGGGAGAATCCGAACCGGCTGTACAAGCACACGCAGTTCCAGGTGATTCTGAAGCCGCCACCGGCAGATATTCAGGAGGTCTATCTGGCTTCGCTGGAGGCGATTGGGATTGACCTGGCCGAGCACGATATTAAGTTTGAGGAAGACAACTGGGAGTCTCCGACGCTGGGGGCGTGGGGTATTGGCTGGCAGGTGATGCTGGATGGGTTGGAGATCACACAGTTCACGTATTTCCAGCAGTGCGGCGGGATGGACCTGGACCCGATCAGCGGCGAGATTACCTATGGGCTGGAAAGAATTGCGGCGTTTCTGCAGGATGTGGATTCGGTCTACGACATTGTGTGGGCGCAGGACCCGAAGACGGGACGCGCCGTGACGTACGGAGAGATTCGGTTGCAGGAGGAGTTGCAGTTTTCGGTCTATAGCTTTGAGGCGGCAGAGGTTGAGAAGCTGTGGGAGCATCTGCGGCTGTACGAGGCCGAGTGTCAGGCGTTGCTGAGTGAGTTCAACCGGGACTTTAACCCGAAGGCCGAGAAGAATGCCGAGCGGCACGAGAAGATTCACGACCGCGTGGTGCATGAGGACGAAACGGCGCCGGAGATCGAAGAGATTCGCGCGCAGCAGAAGCGGTTTCCGGTGCTGGGCGCCTATGACCTTTGCCTGAAGTGCTCGCACCTGTTCAACCTGCTGGATGCGCGGGGAGCGATCTCTGTGACAGAGCGGGTGGGCGTGATTGCGCGGATTCGCGCGCTGGCCGTTGGCGTGGCCAAGGCCTATGTGGCGCAGCAGGAAGCGCGGCTCGAGAACGGGAAGTAAAGACAGGAATATGTCAGATTTTTTACTTGAAGTAGGACTTGAGGAGATTCCGGCGCGGATGATCGCTCCGGCGCAGGCGGAACTTGCGCGGCGAGTGGAGGATTTGCTGACGCGCGAAAGGCTGCTGGGTGAGGCGCATGAGGTAAAGAGCTACTCGACGCCGCGGCGGCTGGCGGTGCTGGTGGAGGGCGTGGGTACGGCACAGGCCGATTTGAAAGAACAGCTTACGGGGCCTTCCTGGAGTGTTGCGTTCAAGAATGGTGAGGCGACTTCGGCAGCGCATGCGTTTGCGAAAAAGGCGGGCGTGGAACTAAGCGAGTTGAAAAAGGTTGCGACGCCGAAGGGCGAGTATGTGGCGGCGACGGCGCATCGCAAAGGGCGCGCGGCGGCGGAGATCCTGGCGGAGCAACTTCCCAAAGAGATTGCAGCGGTCTACTGGCCGAAGAATATGTACTGGCGTGCGGGGAAGCCGGAGCGGTTTGTGCGTCCGGTGAAGTGGCTGCTGGCGCTGCTGGACCACGCGATTGTTTCAGTGGAATTTGCCGGGGTACATGCGGCGAACCTGACATACGGGCACCGGATTTTGCACGGTGACAAGCCAGTGACGGTGGAGCACGCGGGGGATTATCTGGGCGTGCTGGAAGTCGCGCATGTGACTGCAGACGTAGAGTTACGGCGGCACAGGATTCGCAAAGGGCTGGATGCGGCGACGAGGTCGGTGCCGGGCGCGAAATGGCGCGAGGATGAGGCGCTGGTGGACACGGTGACGCACCTGACGGAGTGGCCGACGGTGCTGCTGGGCAGCTTTGAGGCGGAGTACCTGAAGCTTCCGGAAGAGGTTCTGGTGACGGTGATGCGCGACCACCAGAAATACTTTGCAGTGGAGGATGCGCAGGGAAAGCTGGCTCCTTATTTTTTGACGGTGCTGAACACGCGGCCTGCGGAGCGGGCGGACGAGGTAATTCGGCATGGGAATGAGCGCGTGCTGAAGGCGCGGTTCAATGACGCGCGGTTCTTCTGGGAGTTTGACCAGCGGGTTCCCCTGACGGACCGCGTGGAGATGCTGAAGTCGGTGACGTTCCAGAAGGATTTGGGGAGCTATTGGGACAAGACAGAGGCGAACTCGAATCTGGCTGCAAATCTTGCAGCGATAGTTAATGAGCGAATCAAGTTGGATGTCAAAGCCCTTTTGAGAGCTGCAGAACTGGCTAAGACTGATCTGACTACGGAGTTGGTAAAGGAATTTACCGAACTACAGGGCAAGGTCGGCGGGCTGTATGCGCGCGCGCAGGGACTCGGTGAGGCAGTCGCACAGGCAATCTACTGGCAATACTCGCCAGCGGGGATGGATGATCCGATTCCGCCGACGGTCGAGGGCCAGATTCTCGGGATTGCGGACCGCTTTCAGACGATAGCGGCGATGTTCGGGATTGGGCTGGAGCCGACAGGATCGAAAGACCCGTTCGGATTGCGGCGCGCGGGGAATGGCATTGTAAAGATTTTGGCTGAGTCGGAGTTGCCGCTGGAGCTTTCTAGCTTGGTAGAGGACTTTGGCTCTGTAACCCCGCAGCTACCAAAGAATCTCAATGGGTTTTTTAAAGAGCGAATCGAGTTCTATCTACGCGAGGTGTGCGGATTTGTCTATGACGTAGCTAATGCAGTGCTGGCAGCGGGGTTCTATGATGTGCGAGACACGATAGCTCGTGCAGAAGCGCTTAGCGCGGTTCGTGGTTCAGAAGACTTCAGTGCAATTTCAGCTGCATTCAAACGGATGCAGAACATTCTTCGCCAGGCGCAAGAGAAGGGTCAATTTGACCTTGAACTTATCAATGTTACGTTTCCAAAAGCAGAGCTTTTCATAGAGCAAGCTGAGCAAGGTTTGTACAGCAATGTTGATAAGCTTGCGATTCCGGTTGAATTGCTTCGTGTTAATCGCCGATATAAAGAAGCACTCGAGCAGATCGCTACTCTTCGTCCGCACATTGATCTGTTCTTTGACAAAGTGATGGTGATGGTTGAGGACCAGGCAGTTCGGCAGAATCGCCTAGCGTTGGTTGCAATGGTCTTGGGAAGTTTCTCGTCGATTGCGGATTTTTCGGAGATTGTGACCTAGACGGGCTGCGATGGAATTTCGCGAACAGGTTCCGCTGGCGCCGTATACGACCTTCAGGATTGGAGGGCCGGCGCGGTGGTTTGCGGAGGCGGCGAGCGAAGCTGAGATTCTGGAAGCGGTGGAGTTTGCGCGGGAGCACGGCCTGCCGCTTTTTGCTTTGGGCGGCGGGAGTAATGTGCTGGCGGCTGATGCGGGGTATCCGGGACTGGTGATGCGGGTAGCTCTGAAGGGCATTGTGCAGCAGGGCGATGCATTTGAAGTTGGCGCGGGCGAGGACTGGGACGGATTTGTAGCATATGCGGTCGAGCGCGGGTACGCGGGAATTGAGTGCCTGGCGGGGATTCCTGGGACAGTGGGGGGAACGCCGATCCAGAATGTGGGCGCGTATGGGCAGGAGGTTGCGGAAACGGTTGCGCAGGTGCGGGCCCTGCATGTTCCGACGCTGGAGTTTGTGGAGTTCGCCAACGCGGAGTGCGGCTTTGCGTACCGGCGGAGCATTTTCAACTCGACGGAGCGCGGCAAGTACATTGTGACGCGGGTGCGGTATGTCTTGAGAAAAGACGGCACACCACGAGTTGCGTACGCGGACTTAAAGAAATACTTTCAGGACTCGGCGGAGCCGTCGCTCGAGGAAGTGAGTGCGGCGGTGCGGGAGATTCGGCGCGGGAAGGGCATGTACATCGTTGAGGGCGATCCGGATTCGAGGAGCGCGGGGAGCTTCTTCAAGAATCCGGTGATCTCGGCGGAGCATTTTGCGAAGATCGCGACGCAGGAGGGCAGTGAGGTTCCGCATTATCCAGCAGGCGATAGCGCGGTGAAGCTTCCGGCGGCCTGGCTGCTGGAGCGGGCTGGATTCCATAAGGGATATGCGATGGGTGCGGCCGGAATTTCAAGCCGGCACACGCTGGCGCTAATCAATCGCGGCGGCGCGAGTGCGGCGGATATTTTTGCTTTGCGGGACAAGATTGTTGCGACGGTGGAAGAACGGTTTGGAGTACGGCTGGAGCCCGAGCCTGTGCTGATTGGCTGAAGCGCATCTGTTTCGAGCGTGGGAACTATTGGACGGAGAGTTCTACGAGTTGCGGCGTGATGCCGTGTGCGTCGATTTCCAGAAATCCGAGAGAAATGGGAAGAGAAAATCTTCGTGGGCCGGCGCTGCCGGGATTGAAGTAGAGCACGCCTTTACGGCGCTCGATACCGGGCTTGTGTGAATGCCCGCTGATGACGGCGGCGATTCCGGCGGCGGATGGGTCGAGGTCGAGCGCGGCAAGATCGTGGAGCATATAGAGGCTGTGCCCGGCGAGTTCGATGAATTCGGCGGGTGGAAGCTGGGCGCAGGGGCCGGTGCGGTCGATGTTTCCGCGGATGGCGGTGACGGGCGCGAGGGTGCGGAGCGAGTCGAGAATTTGAATGTTGCCAACATCGCCGGCGTGGAGGATGTGATCGACGCCGCGCAGGGCAGTGACGGCTTCCGGACGCAGAAGGCCATGCGTGTCTGAGATGACACCGATGCGCATGATACCTGCCCGGACGACGCCGGCGCGCATGGTCAGAGTCCCACGCCGATGCGGGTGCGCGGGTCGAGGTAATCGCGCAGGGCGTCTCCGATGAAGTTGAAGGAGAGGACGCAGAGCATAACGGCGATGGCAGGAAAGACGACCAAGTGAGGCGCATCGAAGAGATGCGAGCGCGCGTCGTTGAGCATTTCTCCCCAGCTTGAAGTAGGCGGAGGGACGCCGAGGCCGAGAAAGCTGAGGGTTGCTTCAGCGAGGACGGCTCCGGCCATGCCGATGGCGGACTGCACGATGAGCGGCTGGATGATGTTGGGCAGGATGTGGCGGAAGAAGATGCGGAGGTCGCTGGCGCCGAGGGCGCGGGCGGCCTCGACGAATTCACGCTCGCGAATGGCGAGGACCTGGCCACGGACGAGGCGGGCGTAGCCGACCCATCCGCCGATGGAGAGCGCCAGGATGAGGTTGATGAGGCCGGGGCCGAGGAAGGCGACAAAGGCGATGGCGAGCAGGATTCCGGGGAGGGCCATGAAGGCGTTCATGGCGAAGATGTTGAGCACGGTGTCGATGGCGCCGCCGTAGTATCCGGCGATGCCGCCGAGGATGATGCCCACAGAGAGCGAGAGGCCGACGACGGAGACGGCAACAGTGAGCGAGAGGCGCGCGCCGTAGATGACGCGAGAGAGGATGTCGCGGCCGAGCTCATCGGTTCCGAACCAGTGCGCGGCGCTGGGCGGCGCGAGGCGGTGCATGAGGTCGATGGAGGCGGGATTAGCCGGTGCGATCCAGGGTGCAAAGAAGGCCATGACAGCGAAGAGTATGAGCAGGACGAGTCCCGCAGCGGCGAGGGGCTGCGCAACAATGTGATGTCTGAAGGAGGAGCGCATGCTTACCTGCTACTTTAGAGCAAAACCAGAGTTACTGTAAGCTTTCGAGCTGTCTTCAAGGCCGCTGCTCCCTGACGGTCGGGTCGACTTGAAGGCCGTGGCTCCGAAACGCACCAACTCTGGTTTTGCTGTAATTGCTGGCCTGAGGAAAATCCCGCAAAATGATCTACGAAATTCAATATGCTGGAGAGATGGTCTTCGCATTTGAACCGAAACCTGACAGGGACGAAAACGTTTGCGCCTCCTTTTTCTTGGACTCAATTACTCGCCGGAGCTGACCGGGATTGGCAAATACTCGGGAGAGATGATGGAGTGGTTTGCGGCCCGCGGCCACGAGGTGCGCGTGGTGACGACTCCGCCTTACTATCCTGCCTGGCGGGTGAGCGAAGGGTATTCCTGGTGGAGATATAGCAGAGAGCGTTCGCAGGCGGGAGCAGAGATCTATCGCTGTCCGCTTTGGGTTCCAGAGAAGCCCAGTGGGTTGACCCGGGTTTTGCATCTTTCATCCTTCGCAGCGAGCAGCCTTCCGGTGATGCTGGGGCTCGCGTCATGGCGTCCTGATGTGGTGCTGACAGTGGAGCCTGCGTTTACGTGCGCTCCGGTCGCGCTGTTGGCTGGGGTGTTGGCCGGCGCTCCGGTGTGGCTGCATGTTCAGGACTTTGAGGTGGATGCGGCGTTTGATCTTGGGCTGCTCCCAGCGGGTGGGATGATTCAGCAGTTTGCCCTGTGGTGCGAACGGCTGGCGATGCAGTGTTTCTCGCGTGTTTCAACGATCTCTCCCCGCATGGTGGAACGGCTTTTGCAGAAGGGCATTGATACTTCGAGGGCGGTCCACTTTCCGAACTGGGTGGATGTGGAGGCGATTTATCCCATGAGTGAGCCGAGCCCGCTGCGCAGAGAGTTAGGCATCAGGCGCGATGAAGTTGTGCTGCTGTATTCGGGCAACATGGGCGCAAAGCAGGGGCTGGAGGCACTGCCGGAGCTTGCGAAGCGGATGCGCGAGCAAAAGCATTTGCGCTTTGTATTCTGCGGAGACGGCGCCTATCGCCCACAACTTGAGCAGGCTGTTGCGGCATTTGAGAATGTTTCGTTTTTGCCGCTGCAGCCGGTAGAGAGGCTGAACGAATTGCTGAATGCCGCGGACATCCACCTGCTGCCGCAACGGGCTGGGGCTGCCGACCTGGTGATGCCTTCGAAACTGACGGGGATGCTGGCCAGTGGGCGTCCGGTAATTGCGACAGCAGCGGAGGGGACGCAGATTGCGCGCGCCATTGAGGGGTGTGGAATCGTAGTAGCTCCGGGAAATGCGGAAGCGTTTGCGCAGGCCGCGGAGATGTTGGGAGGGAACGGCGAGTTACGGCGGAGGATGGGATATGCGGCGAGAGTGTACGCGGAACGGGAGCTGGCCCGCGATGCGATATTGCAGCGGTTCGAGGCAATGATAGAGAGCATTGCCAGCTGAGCAGCGGAAAAGGTCGAGCCTGGGGCTGCACTCAGGGCATCCGCTAGAATAAGAGGTACTTTCGGTCACGTTAGAGGGAGTATGCCTGCTTTGAAGAAAGCCCTTATTACAGGAATTACCGGACAGGATGGATCGTACCTTGCGGAGTTTCTTTTAAAGCATGGATATGAGGTGCACGGGCTCAAGCGCCCGTCGTCGCTGTTTAATACGAAGCGCATTGATCATCTCTACGAAGACCCGCATGTCGAGCGAAGGCATCTGATTCTGCATTACGGCGATATGCTGGACTCCGGCTCTATGCTGCACATTGTGCAGAAGGTGAAGCCGGATGAAATTTACAACCTGGCGGCGCAAAGCCATGTGAAGATTTCGTTTGAGGAGCCGGAGTATACGGCAAACGTGGATGGGCTAGGAGCGCTGAGACTGCTGGAGGCGATTCGGGTATGCGGGCTGGAGAAGCATACACGCTTTTATCAAGCCTCGACTTCAGAGTTGTATGGCCTGGTGCAGGAAGTTCCGCAAAGGGAGACGACGCCATTCTATCCGCGGTCACCGTATGCGGTGGCAAAGCTGTACGCGTACTGGATTACGGTGAATTATCGCGAGGCGTACGGAATTTACGCGTGCAACGGGATTTTGTTTAATCACGAGTCGCCGGTGCGCGGAGAAATATTTGTGACGCGCAAGATAACACGGGCGCTTTCGCGAATCCGTGCAGGGCTGGAGAAGACGCTATATCTGGGCAATCTGGATGCGCGGCGCGACTGGGGCCATGCGCGTGACTATATCGAGCTGCAATGGCGGATGCTGCAGCAGAATGAGCCGAGGGACTATGTGATCGCCACAGGCGAGCAGCATAGCGTGCGGGACTTTGTGAAGCTAACGGCAAGCATGCTGGATATGAACCTGCACTGGGAAGGCGAAGGATTAAATGAGAAAGCGCTGGATCAGGACGGGAATGTGATTGTGGCGGTCGATCCGCGATATTTTCGCCCGACAGAGGTGGAGACACTGCTGGGCGACCCGTCAAAGGCGGCACGTGAGCTGGGCTGGAAGCCGACGACCAGCTTTGAATCGCTGGTGAAGGAGATGGTCGAGTCAGACCGCAAAGCTGCGGAGCGCGACGCGCTGGTGAAAATGCACGGATTTACTGCGTACAATTTCCACGAATAATTGCGAGAGAAGACGGCTTGAAACAAGACAGCAGGATTTTTATTGCCGGGCATCGCGGCCTTGTGGGCAGCTCCATTCATCGGGAGCTGCAACGTCTGGGCTACAAGAATTTCATGCTGCGGACGCGCGCGGAGCTGGATTTGACGCAGGCGGAGGATGTTGCTGCTTTCTTTGACCGTGAGCGGCCGGAGTATGTGTTTTTAGCGGCGGCGAAGGTGGGCGGAATTCTGGCGAACAACGAAATGCCAGGGGCTTTCATCCGCGAGAACCTGGCAATCCAGATGAGCGTGCTGAATGCGGCGCGGATGAGTGATGTGCGTCGGCTGTTGTTTTTGGGATCCAGTTGCATTTATCCAAAGCTGTGTCAGCAACCGATACGAGAGGAGTATCTGCTGACGGGGCCGCTAGAGCTGACGAACCGGCCGTATGCGATTGCCAAGATTGCCGGAATTGAGATGTGCTGGGCTTTCAATCGGCAGTTTGGCACCAAATTTCTTGCGGCCATGCCGACGAATCTGTTTGGGCCGGGTGAGAACTTCGACCTGCAGACTTCTCATGTGCTGGCGGCGCTGTTGCGGAAGGCGATTGAGGCTAAGTCCGCAGGCCAGAAGAAGATTACGGTTTGGGGGAGCGGGACTCCGCGGCGCGAATTCCTGTACAGCGACGATCTGGCGCAGGCGTGCGTGTTTCTGATGAGCCTGCAGGATGAGAAATATGATTCACTGCTGCGAGAGGATGAGCCCCCTCTGTTGAACGTGGGGACGGGCGAGGACCTGACGATTCGAGAGCTGGCGGAGTTGATCTGCAAAGTGGTGGGGTTTGAGGGCGAGTTGGAGTTTGATCCTTCAAAACCGGATGGAACGCCGCGAAAGCTGCTCGATGTGAGCAGGATTCAGTCGCTGGGGTGGAAGGCGCAGACGTCGCTAGAAGATGGATTGCGGAAGCTGGCGAAGGATTTTGAAGTGCGGCTGAAGGCGTAATGTCCACAATCACCGTACAAGGCGGAAATAGCGACGGGTGTGAGCAACATCTTTGAGGATTTGCTCCTTAAGCGCAGCAGGCGAGGCGAACTTTTGCTCGGCGCGAATGCGGGACAGGAAGCATAGCTCGAGGGGCGTCTCCGGCGCGAGATCGATTTCGTGAAAATTGAGCAGGTGCGACTCGATCGCATATTTGTTCTCGCCAAAGGTGGGACGGTGGCCGGCATTGGTGACGGAGTCGAATCTCTCTGTGCCGATCTTCATGCGAGTGACATACACGCCGTCGGCGGGAAGCAGCTCATAGTAGGGCGCAAGGTTGATCGTGGGCACGGTGTGACGCGAGCCGACGCCACGGTCGCGTACTGGAGTTGATTGGATCGAGAAGGGGCGGCTAAGAAGCGCGCGTGTGGTGGACATGTCTCCGGCGGCGATAAAGCGGCGCACGATGGAGCTGGAGACCTGGAGTTTTCGAACGTAGAGGGCCGGCTGCGCGACGACGGCGAAGCCGAGTTCGCGACCGAGCCGGGCCAACTCGGCCGGGCCCGCACTGGCGTTGTGTCCAAAACGGAAGTTGTCGCCTTCATGGACTTCGGCGGCCTGAAGCGATTGCAACAGAATATCGCGCGCGAACTCGAGTGCGGAGAGTTGCGAGAACTCACGCGTGAAGGGAATCACGATGGTTGCGTCGATGCCGGTGGCGGCGAGCAGGTCAAGCTTTTGCGGCAGGGGCGTGATGAGTTTCGGGGCCTGTGCCGGGCGGAGGACGCGCACCGGGTGCGGATCGAAGGTGATCGCCAGGGATGCGGCTCCGATAGCGGCGGCGCGCTCGCGGACTTTGCGCAGAATGGCCTGATGGCCGCGGTGCACACCGTCGAAGTTGCCGATGGCGAGCACGGTGCGGCGGGGAAAGGGCGGCAGATCCTGGAGTGAACGAACGATCAGCATGCGGTCAGATCTCGATGGGGATGCGCAGGCCGTCGTAGGCGAGTCGCACATGGGCTGGCAGCCGGGCCTCAGTCTGCTCGTGATCGAGCTCATGCGCGATGTGGGTCAGAAAGGCCCGGCGAGGCTGGATGCGAGCAATCCATTCGAGGGCCTGCTCCACATTGTTGTGGCTGGGATGAAATTGCCAGCGCAGGGCGTCAATGATGAGGGTGTCGAGGTGCTCCAGGAGCGGAAGGCTATCTTCCGGAATGGCGTTCATGTCGGTTAGATACGCGGCGGAACCAAAGCGATACCCGCCGATGGCAAGGTCGCCGTGGATCAGGGGAACACGCTGGAAGCAGAGGCCGTCGATCTCGACGGACTCGCGGCCGTTGAGCGGGCGGAGATCGACGCGTGCCCGCGTGGGATATTTGGCGTTGGGCGCAAAGGTGTACTCGAAGATGCGATGGAGAGCCGCCGAAGTGGCATCGTCGGCATAGAGCGGAAGGCCGCCGGGATGCTTGAAGCTGAGCGGGCGAAGATCATCCATGCCGAGGATGTGGTCGGCGTGGGCATGCGTGTAGAGGACGGCATCCACATGGCGGATTTGCTCACGTAGAGCCTGACGGCGGAAGTCCTGTCCTGTGTCAATGATCCCAGTACTGTTGTTCCACTGCACGGCAATTGACGGACGGCTGCGAGTGTTGCGCGGGTCATTTGAGGTACAGACAGCGCAGTTACAGCCGAGAGTCGGCACTCCCATTGATGTGCCGCTGCCGAGGATGAGGATTTCAGCCTTCATGCGCTGAGGATTATTTCTTCTCCTGTGGAGGCCGCGCGGCCTGCTGAGCAATCGCGTTGGTGACTTCCAGGAACATCATGCGCGCTTCAAAGAGAGCATTCTGAAGCAGGCGCTGTTCCTTCTCCGAGAGATTGCCTTTGGTCTTTTCCTGGAGAACTCCGAGCATGTCGATGCTCTGGCGCGCGCCGAGGATATCGATGCGTGCCTTCTGACCGGGCTCAGTGCCGGCGCCAAGAGCGACGATGGCGGAGAGATAGATGGACTGGATCACATGCTCGAAGGTTGTGGCGGGCAACGCTCCAGCCGCGGGGTTTGCGGCGCGCAGCATGGTGTTAATGTGCTCGGACGATTGGCGGTAGGCGTGGTGCGCGGCGGCTTCATCCTGGGCACTGATCTCGGGCGGGGTCTCTGTGTCCTCTTCGGCCGCCGTTACGGATGCCGGAGCTTGCTGCGAAGGCTCGGCGTGGGACGAGTTGGTGACAAGGCGTGGCCCGGAACCGGGTTCGGATTTTGGCTCGGACTTTGGTTCAGACTTTGGCTCGGGCGGTTTTTCCGGCGCGGGCGCCGAAGTGGACTCAGCAACGGGTTCGTCGCGCAACTCGCCTTCGAGCGTGAACTTTCGGCGATCTGTAACGGTGAATACAGGGGGTTTTTCTGACATGGCTTTCCTTACTGATTAACTGGGGGTGGTGTCTCAAGGACGGTGACGGAGCCGCCGCTGTGCGTAAGACGAAGCTTCCGTTCCAGGGCTTCGGTGCGGACGATGCCGAGAGCGAGCGCGCCGGTGAATGACGGCAGGGCATAGTGCGCCAAACTGGTGAGATCGCCGACGGGATTGCGTTCCGCGCTTTCGGCATTGATCTCGATGGTGCGGCCAGGTTCAAGCGACTCAGGTGTGTTCTCTACAGAAAACTGGCGCAGATTGCGGTGCACTGTGGCGCGGGAACGGATGCGCTCGACGATCTCCTGTCCGAGATAGCAGCCTTTATTGAAGTTGAGCATGCGGGTCTGGCCGGTTTCCTGGGCGAGATGGCGCTCCTGAATATCGACACCATAGAGAGGCGTGGCTTCGAGGATGCGCAGGGCTTCAAGAGCGGCGACGCCACAGGGGATGGCTCCCTTTCTCTGTAGAGTGGCCCATAGATCAGGAAGCGCAGTCTCAGGCAGCCAGAGTTCAAAGCGCGGTACGACAGGACTGTAAGCATGTACGAGTGTGAGTCCAATTCCGTTGAGACTGGTCCTGGTGAAGGCACCCTCATCGGGAATGCTGAGTCCGAGTTCGGAAAGAATTTGAGGAGAGTCCGGGCCTGCGATGCCGATGGTGGTCTGGGATGCGTCTAATGGTTGCAGTTCAACGTCGTCCATGATGATGAAGTGGTCGAGGTGGGCGGAGAGATGGGCGATTTGAGCGCAGCTGGTTTGAAGCAGGAGCGCTTCGGCGGTGCGGTAAATGTTGGCATCACCTTGAATGCGGCCCTGCGCATTGAGCAGGAAGCTCGAATTCCAATGCCCGTCGGGAAGGCCCTGAATTGTGTTTGTGACCATTCCATTCGTCCAGCGAATGCGGTCGTTCCCGGTTATTTTGAGATAGGCCTTGTAGCCGAGGTCGTAGAGGCCTGCGGCAGTTGTAAGCGCGGCAAGCTCCTGATCCAAAGTGCTGAAAACGCGGGCGGTAAGAGAGCCCTGGTAGTCGACGCATGCGGCAGCAGGGACGCGGAGATGCGCGGTAAGAGGCGTTTCCAGCGCTGGATTGGCTACGGATTGCAAAGGAGCGTTCATGGCAAAGGGCACAGGAAAATTATAGTCTCGCAAGAGAAGGGAAACGAATGAGCAAACTGGGATTGCGACGTTGGGCAGCGCTGGTGGCGATGGCCGGGATGATGGCTGGGTTGGCGCTTGGTCAGGCTGCTGAGCAGGGCAAGCAGCATGTATCCGGACAGAATGGCGCTGCGCAAACCGGACAGGCCGGCAAGCCTGAGACGCACATTACTCCTGAGCAGGAGAAAGAACTGCTTGCATCGGTCGATACGATCCTTCAGTTTGCGTCCCAGGACACGGAGTTGCCGATCAAGAGCCGGGTGAAGAGGCGGTTGACGACGCGCGCGGCGGTAGAGAAGTACCTAGACGATAAGCTGAAGAACGGCAAAGATGAGCGCCGGATGGAGAGGTCAGAGATTGTGCTGAAGAAGTTCGGCATGCTCGATGAAGACTTTCATCTACAGCCTTTTCTGGTGAGCCTGCTGAAGGAGCAGATTGCCGGTTATTACGACAGCAAGACGAAAACAGTGAATTTGCTGGACTGGGTTGCGCCGGATGAGCAGAAACCTGTGCTGGCGCATGAGCTGACGCATGCCCTGCAGGACCAGCGCGTGGACCTGAACAAATGGGACGACCAGAGCAGCGATGCGCTGTCAAAAAATGTAGTCGAGGACAACCGGCACATTGCGACAGATGAAGAAGACTCAGCACGCCAGGCGGTGCTGGAGGGGCAGGCCATGGCGGTGTTAGTGGATTATGAGCTCAAACCGATGGGCCGAAGCATCCTTACAAACCCGGATGCGGTGCTCAGGATGGCCGATGAACAAGGTTCGGATGCGAGTTCTCCGGTGCTGGCTCGGGCCCCGCTGGTGCTGCATGAATCGCTGCTGTTTCCTTACCAGGAGGGGCTGAAGTTTGAGGTGGAAATGCTAGAGGATAAGGGCACGAAGACGGCGTTTGCCGGAGTTCTCGATCATCCGCCATCATCGACTTTTGAAATCATGAATCCCGGCGCGTATGAGGAGCATGTGAAGGTTCCCGTGCTTAAGATGCCGGATGTGCATGGGCTGCTCGATGCGGATTACAACCCGTACGACGTGGGAGTGATGGGGCAGCTTGACGTGAGGATGCTCACGGAACTGTTTGGCGGACCGGATTTGTCGGCGCAGCTTACGCCCGAGTGGGACGGCGGCATCTATTACGCGGTGCAGAAGAAATCGGCGACGAACAAGGACTCTACGTCTTCGGTCGGACTCCTATATCTTTCGCAATGGAAGTCTCCGGAGGCGGCACAGGCATTTGCCAAGATGTACGCAGGAGAGCTGGGGCGGCAATATTCGGACGTCGCGGCGGACATAAAGGATGAGTCCGACCCGGATGAACTGATCTACAACTCAAATGAGGGTCCCATGCTCATTTCCACGCAAGGGCGGATGGTGTTTGTGAGCGAGAGCTTTCCTTTGCCGCTGGCGCGGAAGCTGGAGTTTCTTATGGTGGGCGCGCAGAACGGCGAAGACGCAGACGCAATCACGGCACGCGTGCAACCAACGCAAAGCCTTACGGGCGGGCTGGTGGACTTTATGCAGAGCTGCGGAATAATGCGTGCGGCGCTGCATTTATACTGAAGCTTCGCGTTTGTACAACTTACAAGTTCACTGCGGGGCGGGATTTGCAACAAGCAGAGATTGGAATTATCGGGGGCAGCGGTTTGTACGCCATGCCCGGGCTTACGGCTGTGCGCGAAGAGCGCGTGGATACGCCATTTGGCGAGCCGAGCGACGCGTTTGTGCTGGGAGAGTTGGAAGGACGCAAGGTTGCCTTTCTTGCGCGGCATGGGCGCGGGCATCGGTTGCTGCCATCGGAGCTGAACTTTCGCGCCAATATTTATGCGATGAAGAAGCTGGGAGTGGAGCGGATTATCTCGGTTTCGGCCGTGGGTTCGCTGAAGGAAGAGCACAAGCCGACGGACTTTGTGATTCCGGACCAGTTTATCGACCGCACCTTTCATCGTGTCTCAACGTTCTTTGGTGACGGGCTGGTGGCCCATGTGGCCTTCGGCGATCCGGTATGTGCGACTGTGGGTAAGGCCGTTGCGGACGGCTGCGCCAGAGAAGGCGTGGTGGGCAAAAGCGGCGGAACCTACGTGTGCATGGAGGGTCCGCAGTTCTCGACGCGCGCGGAGTCGAACCTTTACCGAAGCTGGGGCGCAGATGTGATTGGCATGACCAACTTGCAGGAGGCCAAGCTGGCGCGCGAAGCGGAGATTTGCTACGCGACGGTGGCGATGGTGACCGATTACGACTGCTGGTATGAAGGCCATGACGATGTAACCGTAGAGCAGATTGTGGCGGTGCTGCACCAGAATGCGGCGAATGCGTGCAAAGTGGTGAAGGCTGCGGTAGCCGCGATGCCGCGCGAGCGCAAGTGCGGGTGCGCCTCTGCGCTGGAGCACGCGATTCTGACGGACCGCAAGTTGATTCCGGCGGAGACGAAGGCCAGGCTGGATCTGCTGGTCGGAAAGTATCTGAACGAAAGCGTGAAAGCATAACGAATGTCGATTCTGGTTGTAGGCAGTGTCGCTTTTGACACAATTGAGACTCCTTCTGGCCGTGCGGAGCGCTGCGTGGGCGGCGCTGCGACGCACTTTGCGCTGGCGGCCAGCTACTTTACAGACGTGCGCGTGGTTGCGGTGGTGGGGGAAGACTTTACCGCGGAACACGAAGAGATCCTGAAGCGGCGGGGCATTGATACCCGCGGCATTGAGCATACAAAGGGCAGGAGCTTCTTCTGGAGCGGGTCGTATCTGAAGGACCTGAACGAAGCGCAGACTCTGAATACGGAGCTAAACGTGTTCCAGAGCTTCTCTCCAAAGATTCCGGCTGAGTATGAGGATTCGGAGTTCCTTTTCCTCGCTAACATTGATCCTGTTTTGCAGGCGGATGTGCGCAGGAAAATGCCACGGGCGAAGCTGGTGTGCGGCGATACGATGAACTACTGGATCAACGACCATGCAGAGAACCTGGCGCGCGTGCTCAAGGGGCTGGACGGGCTGCTGATCAACGACACCGAGGTCAAGCTGCTTGCAAAGGAGGGGAACCTGGTTGCTGCGGCGGAGAAGATTCTGGAGATGGGGCCAAGGAGCCTGGTGGTGAAGCACGGGGAATATGGCGCGACGGCATTCTTCAGCGACCGGCTGTTTCCCGGAGAGAATGGTGTTTCTGTGCCGTTTCGCGCGCCGGCGCTGCCGCTGGCTGAGGTGGTCGATCCGACGGGCGCGGGTGACTCATTCGCAGGCGGGTTTTTTGGTTATATCGCTTCACAGAAAGAGCTGACTTCAGCGGTCTTCAAGAAGGCCATGTTTTATGGAGGCGTGATGGGCTCGTTTGCTGTGGAACGGTTCGGAACTGAGCGGTTACAGAAGCTCGATCCAAACGAGGTAGAGGAACGCTTTGCGCTCTTCCGCAAACTCTCGCACCTTGAGTAAGAAGGCGATTGCGCCTGTCGACGAAGCGCGCATGGCGCTGCGTGGGGAGACATTTGCCGTCGCATGGAGCGCGCTGCTGGTATCGCTGTTTGCGCTGGGCTACTGCTTTTCGCGCAACCTGCTGCTGCTCTCCGGAGATGCCGTGGCGCACATGGCGATTGCGCGACGCCTGATCGACTCGACAAATGCAGGGCTGAGCCAACTGGGGTCGGTATGGCTGCCACTGCCGCATTTGCTGATCGTTCCGTTCATCTGGAAGATGAGCTGGTGGCAGTCAGGGCTGGCGGGCGCGTTTCCGTCCATGGGCGCTTATGTGTTCGGCTGCGCGGGCATTTACCGACTGGCGCGCGTCTGGCTGAAGCCGAAGCCGGCGCTGATCACGGTGCTTTTCTTTGCGCTGAACCCCGGGTTGTTGTATGCGCAGACCACGGCGCTGAACGAGCCGCTATGTGTTGCGGAGATGATCTGGGCCGTTGTGTTCCTGGTGGAGTATTTGAGGGCGCTCGATCAGAATGACATTCCACATGCGGTTCGGCATTTAACGTATTGCGGACTGGTGCTGGTCTGCTCGGCATTCACGCGGTATGACGGATGGATCTTCGCGACGTTCGCCTGGATCGTCGCGCTGGTGCCACTGCTACGCAGGCGCAGTTTGTGGAAGACGCGGGTGGGCGGAGCATTTGTGCTTTTTACTGTGATGCTGGCCATGTGTCCGCTGCTGTGGATGGGGTATTGCGCGCGGCAGTTTGGCGATCCGCTGGACTTTTTGAGGGGGCCTTATTCGGCGCGTGCCATTGAGATCCGGACATCAAAGCCGGGGGCGCCGCACTATCCGGGCTGGCACAGCATGTGGGTTGCGGGGCTGTATTTCCTGAAGGCGTCGGAACTGGGCGCGATATGGGACCACCTGACGGATTTGTTGCTGGTACTGGCGGCGGCGGGCAGCGTGATTGCGGGATGGCGCTTTAAGGCGCAGCACATTCTGGCGGCGGCTCTGTTGTGGGTTCCGCTGCCGTTCTATGCATACTCGGTGGCATACGGATCGGTGCCAATTTTCATTCCGCCGTGGTGGCCGCATTCGTACTACAACACTCGGTATGGAATGGAGATGCTGCCGGTGTTTGCACTGGCGTTGGGGTTCCTGGCAGCCTGGTGTGCGGAGTGGGTTGCGAGGCGAAAGCCGAAGTTTGAGGGGTGGGTGATTGCGGCGCTTGCGTTATTGATTGTGGGCAATAGCTATGTACTGATCAAGGCGACGCCGCTGGTGCTGCAGGAGATGATTGCCAACTCGCGGACTAGGATTCCGTTTGAAGCAGCCTATGCGCGGGGACTGGAGGACCTGCCTCCGAACTGCACTATCCTTGCTTATCTCTCCGAGCACCCGGGCGCGTATCAACGGGCGGGTATTGATTTGAAGCGAACGATCAACGAGGCGGACTACTACCGCTGGAAGCCGGCGCTGAAGGATCCTGCAAAAGCGGCGGACTACGTGATTACGACCGACGATGACCCGGTGGCTAAGGCAGTGAAGGCGCATCCGGAGGGCTTGACGCTGATTGATATTGTGTGTTCGACCGGGCAGCCCTGCGTGCGGTTTTACCGCTCTGACCTGCACAAGGCTGATAGCATCAGCCCCAGATGATTGGGTGATGATCCCGCCGGTGGAGGATGAATGACAAGATTTACCAAGGCCCACGCCTGCGGCAATGACTTTCTGATTGTCGAGGGCAGGGCCGATGCGGCGCTGGCTGTGCGCTTGTGTGCGCGCAATACCGGAGTTGGCGCCGATGGAGTTGAGTTCGCGGAGTGGACAGGCGAGCGGACGGCAACGATCCGGCTGGTGAATGCGGATGGGTCGGTTGCGGAGATCTCCGGCAACGGGACGCGCTGCGTGGCGGCGTGGATGGCGCATTGCAAGGGATTGAAGGCCGGGGACACGGTGCGGATTGGGACCGACGCAGGGCCACGCGAGTGCTGCGTGGTCAAGGCGGAGGGAAGCCGCTTTGAATTTGCGCAGGGGATGGGCGTTCCGGTGATCGCGGACAAGGTGGTAAGACTGCCGGATGGAACGGAGGTTGCCGGGGTGGTGGTCTCGACGGGGAATCCGCACTTTGTGATTTTTGTGGATGGGCCGGATTTTGAGAAGCATGAGCGGGGCTGGCAGGCGCTGGGGCGGGAGATATGCTTTCATCCGGATTTTCCCGTGCAGACGAATGTGGAATTTGTGCGCGTGATCGATACAAATTCGATTGAGATTCGCATTTTCGAGCGTGGAGTAGGGCCGACGACTTCGTCTGGCACTGGCACCTGCGCAACGGCGACGGCATCGATGGTGAAGCGCGGGCTCGGTTCACATTTGCGAGTGAAGGCTCCGGGTGGCGAGCAGACGGTGGACTGGGCCGGTGAAGGTGCAGAGATTCTGCTGACGGGGCCGGCGGAATTGATCGCGACCGGGGAGGCGTGGTGAAACCCAAGGCCGTGCGCAAGGGCGCGCGTGTTGCTGTGGTTGCGCCCGCCAGCAATGCGAAACCGGAGCGCATCGAGCAGGGCGTGGCGGCGCTGCATTCGCACGGCTATGAAGTTGTACTGGGCGAGCACGCGCAGGGCAAAGAAGCGCCGTATTTCTCCGGTACAACGGCAGAGCGGTTGGCGGATCTGCACTGGGCGTTTGCAGATTCGAGTATCGAGGCGATCTTTACGACGCGCGGCGGGTATGGGTCGAATTATCTGCTGGAAGAGCTTGACCTGGATCTGATACGGGCGAATCCGAAGCCGTTTGTGAGTTACAGCGACCTGACCGCGCTGCAGACCTGGATGCTGGACAAGGCGGGATTGACGGCGTTTCATGGGCCGCTGGTGGCGGGGGACTGGTCGCGTGACGGCGGCGTGCACGAGGCGAGCCTAGATGCGGCGCTCGAAGGCGGTCTGGTGGAAGCGGGTGCGGCCGAAGGGTTGCGGGTGCTGCAGTCCGGGCGCGCGGAAGGCGTGGTGTATGGCGGGTGCCTGAGTATTCTTACGGCGTCGCTGGGCACTCCATTTGCGCCGGAGACAGAAGGAAAGCTGTTGTTTCTGGAGGATGTGGCGGCGAAGCCGTACCAGATGGACAGGATGCTGCGGCAGATGGTGCTGGCGGGGAAGTTCGATGGGGTGACGGGGTTTGTGTTTGGAGAGATGGTGGACTGCATTTCTCCGGGAACGGCTCCGGACCTGCTGGAGCAGGTGATTCTGCGCGTGCTGGACTGGTTTGATGGCCCGATTGCGTTCGGGCTGCGGTCGGGGCATGTGTCGCGCAGCAATGTAACACTGCCGCTGGGGATTCGCGCGGAGCTGATGCTGGAGGGCGAGCCGGTGCTCAGGTATCTGGAGCCGGCGGTGCAAGGTTGAGGGAGATGCAAGGGCAAAAACACATCCATTTGATCGGGATTTGCGGGACGGCGATGGCGTCGCTGGCAGGACTGCTGCAACTGAAGGGACATCGCGTGACGGGGTCGGACCAGGCGGCGTATCCGCCGATGTCGGACTTGCTGCGAGAGCTGGGGATTCGAGTTGCCGAGCCATTTGCGGAAAAGAATCTGGAGCCGCGCCCGGACCTGGTGATTGTGGGCAACGCGATTTCGCGCGGCAATGCGGAGCTGGAATATGTGCTGGATGAGCGGATTCCGTTCACGTCGCTGGCGCAGGTGATTCACGATGAGTTTGTGACGGGGCGCGAGTCGCTGGTGGTGGCGGGAACGCATGGCAAGACGACGACGACGAGCATGCTGGCGTGGATTTACGAGGTCGCGTCACGCGGGGATGGGGCGCTGGCTCCGTCGTTTCTGATTGGTGGCGTGGCGGAGAACTTTGGGACAAGCTTTCAACTGCGGGAGACTGGCCACGGACGGCGTGGGCCACTGATTCTGGAAGGTGATGAATACGATACGGCATTCTTTGATAAAGGGCCGAAGTTCATGCATTATTTTCCGGACGCGCTGATTCTGACGCATGTGGAGTTCGATCATGCGGACATCTATCGCGATCTGGACGCGGTGAAGACTGCCTTCAAGCGGCTGGTGAATCTGGTTCCGCGGCGTGGACGGATTGTGGCGTATGACGGTGCGCCGAATGTGGATGAGTGCGTCAGCAAGGCGTTCTGCAAGGTGGAGCGCTATGGGTTTAAGCCGGACTCGTTCTGGCGGGTTGAGGAGCTGACGCACGCGGGAACGGAGAGCCGGTGGAAGGTGCGGCGCGAAGGGCAGGCATGGGGCGAGTTCATGTTGCAGATGCCGGGCGCGCATAACGCTCTGAATGCGACCGCGGCAGCGGCTCTGGCGTTTGGGCAGGGGATTACGCTGGGTGCGATTTCGGAGGCGCTGGCGACCTTTGAGAGCGTGAAGCGGCGGCTGGAGGTACGGGCCGAGGTAGACGGCGTGACGATCATCGACGATTTTGCGCATCATCCGACCGCAATTCGGGAGACGCTGAAGGCGCTGCGGGAGGCATATCCGACGCGACGGCTATGGGCTGTGCTGGAGCCGCGTTCGAATACGCTGCGGCGGAATGTGTTCGAGCGTGAGCTGGTGGAGAGCTTGTCGCTGGCGGACCGCGTGGTGATAGCGGGGGTGTTCAAGCTGGAGAGCATCCCGGTGGAAGAGAGGATGCATCCGGAGCGCGTGGTGGAGGCGCTGGTTGCGGCTGGGCGGGATGCGGCGCTGTTGCAGAATGCAGACGCGATTGTGGAGAAGATTGCGCCGGAGCTGCGCGAAGGAGATGTAGTCGCGATCCTGTCGAACGGCGGCTTTGACGGCATTTATGAAAAGCTGCCGGAGCGGCTGCGGAGGCTGGCAGGAGCCGGGCGGGGCTAATGCTGCGCGCGCTGTTGCTGCTGGCGGTGTACCTGGCCCTGGGAATTCCGGCGGCGCTGGTGGGGATACCGTGGGCGCTTGTGACGGGTGATATTTCGCTGGTCTATCGCTGGGCGATGGGGATTGTGCGCGCGGGGTTGCGGGCGGCGGGGATTCGCGTGGAGGCGGAGTGGCAGGCGAAGCTTGATCCGGCGAAGAAATATCTGTTTTTCTCGAACCACGCGTCGAACCTTGATCCTCCGGTGCTGCTACCGTTGCTGCCGGGACGGACTTCGGTGTTTATCAAGAAGTCCCTGATGCGAATTCCGGTGCTTGGTTATGGAATGAGGCTGGCTGCGTTCATTCCAGTGAGCCGGGACGGCACGGTTGAGAGCGCCAAGGAGAGCGTGGAAGCGGCTGTGGGCGAAATGGCGTCCGGCGGGGTGCACATTACCTCGTTTGTGGAGGGCACGCGCTCGCCGGATGGGCGGCTGCTGCCGTTCAAGAAGGGGCCGTTTTATCTGGCGATGGAGAGCGGTGCGGCGGTGGTTCCGGTGACGATTATGGGAACCGGGAAACTGATGCCGAAGGGAAGCCTAAAGGTACGTGCCGGAGTTGCGAAGGTGGTCTTCCATGCGCCGATTGAGCCGCGGGACTACGCAAGCCGCGAGGATTTGATGGCAGCGGTGCGGGAGGCCATCGAGTCGGGATTGGCGGCCGGGCCAGGATAGAGGAGCAGGTCTGACCGCTTGCGTTGGCAAACTGCCTATGCTACAAACTAAGTATTCAAGTTTGCTCCTAAAGAGCGAGCCTGAATTTCATGAAGAGTGGCTGAGGGACGGGCCCTGTGACGCCACGACAACCGGCTCAGGCAATCTGAGACAGCGGTGTCAACTCTCTCCTGAAGTCGCCTCCAAAACTGGAGACGGCAGAGGGGAACATGAGATTCGGGGATGCAACGCAAGATCGCATCTCGCCAAATCCAGTTGTTAGCAGTAAGCAGCTGCAGAAGAGTCAGGTCACGCGCCCGCAATGTATCCCAAGCCCCTCTGAAAGAGGGACCGAATGGCTGTTGCCTACGAATTGCGATGCCGGGAATGCGGAAAGACCTACGGGAACACTCCGCTTTCGATTTGCGAGGACTGTTTTTCTCCTCTGGAGGTCCAGTGCGACCTGGAGACTGCCCGCGGTAGATTTACGCGCGAGGCGATTGCGAAAGGCCCTTCGAGCATGTGGCGCTACCAGTCGCTGCTGCCTGTGCCCGAGGATTATGTACCGGCGACGCCGGCGGGGTGGACTCCGCTGCTCCAGGCGCCGCGGCTGGGACGCCGAATTGGCGCGAACAATCTTTTCATTAAAAACGATGCGGTATGCCTGCCGACGCTGAGCTTCAAGGACCGTGTGGTGTCCGTGGCGCTGGCAAACGCGCAGATCTTCGGGTTCGATACGGTCGGTTGCTCGTCGACAGGAAACCTGGCGAATGCCGTGGCTGCGCAGGCGGCTCGGCTGGGACTGAAGACGTACATTCTGGTGCCCGCTGACCTTGAGCCGGCGAAGATTCTGAACACGCAGGTGTACGGCGCGAAGCTGGTCCGCATTGACGGCAGCTACGACCATGTGAACCGGCTGTGCTCGCAGATTGCGGAGCGGTTCAACTGGGGATTTGTGAATGTGAATCTGCGGCCCTACTACGCGGAGGGCTCGAAGACGGTGGGCTTTGAGATTGCGGAGCAGTTGGGATGGCGGCTGCCGGACAACGTGGTTGTGCCCATGGCGGGCGGATCGCTGATTACGAAGATTCGCAAGGCGTTCAAGGAGCTGATTGAGCTGGGGCTGGTGAAAGAGAAGGAAGTCCGCTTCTTTGGAGCGCAGGCGACGGGCTGCTCGCCGATTTCGACGGCGGTGAAGGCGGGCACGGAGGCGATCGAGCCGCAGCGGCCTTCGACGATTGCGCGATCGCTGGCGATTGGGAATCCGGCGGACGGGCCGTATGCGGCGCGGTGTATTCGCGAGAGCGGCGGCTGGGCCGAGGATGTGTCGGATGTAGAGATAGTGTCGGCGATCCAGGAGCTGGCGGAGACCGAGGGTGTGTTTACGGAGACAGCCGGCGGTGTGACGACCGCGGTAACGGCGAGGCTGTATGCGCATGGGCGCATCAAGCCGGATGAACTGACGGTGGCCTGCATTACCGGGAATGGGCTGAAGACGACGGATGCGCTGGCTGGAGCATATGAGACGGAGCAGGCGATTCGTCCGAGGCTGACGGATTTTGAAGCTTACCTGGAAGAGCTGGACGGTGATAAAGGGGACCGTGAAAGGGACCGTGTATTAGTGGGAGGGGCGAATGTCCGTTAAGGTGGTATTGCCGAATGCATTTCAGAAACACACAGATGGCGCGCGGGAGATCGAGTCGAAGGCGCATAATCTGCCAGAGTTGATCGTGGATATTGAGACGACGTTTCCGGCGCTGAAGCCGCACCTGCGCGATGAGCAGGGGCAGGTACGGCGTTTTATCAACTTCTACGTAAATGACGAGGACATCCGCTTTCTGGGTAATGAGAAGTATGCGTTCCAGGATGGGGATGAAGTCCTGGTGATCCCGTCGATTGCGGGCGGGAGCTGCTCGTGTTGTTCCTATTGTGGGCAGGAAGATTGCGTTTGCTACTGACCGGCGCGGATAAATTGCGCAGAAAGGGACAGGTTTAGAGCCTGTCCCTTGGTGTTTTTGCGATAATTGTCGAGGTTTACGAGTGAGTCCAATCGTGAATCCGAGGGGGACAATGCGTATAGTGACCTGCATTCCTGTGTTGTTGTCGCTGGCAGTTTGTTGTGGAGCGGCAGGTGCGCCAGGCAGCTTATCCGGCGGAAACAAAGTAACAAAGGAAACGCTAGTATGGAGCGACGAGTTTAACGGAGCGACAATGCGGAGCGCACCGAATCCGGCGAACTGGACCTACGACACAGGAGCCAGTGGCTGGGGTAACCAGGAGCTGGAGACCTACTGTGCATACGGATCATCGACGCCACCATGCGATCCGAAGAGGCCGAACGTCTATGTCGGGACGGATGGATATCTGCATATTGTGGCACGGAACCCGTCAAGCGGCGTGTATACCTCGGCACGGATAACAAGCGAAGGGTTACAGAGCTTCCAGTATGGGCGCATTGAAGCCCGGATCAAGATGCCGGAGGGTCAAGGGATGTGGCCCGCATTCTGGATTCTGGGCGACGACGTCACCTCAAAGCCATGGCCGGCCTGCGGCGAAATGGACATTATGGAGAGCGTTGGCAAGATTCCGTCCGATAATGTCGGCTCGATTCACGGGACGGGATTCACGGGCACGAAGATCGGCACTTACTACACACTACCGAACAACGAAAAGTTTGCCGATGCGTTTCACACCTTCGGAATTATTTGGTCGCCGAAACTGATCAAGTACTATGTTGATGACCCGAGCAATGTATACGCGACTTATACGCCGTCGAGCTTGCCTCCGGGAGCGGTTTGGCCATTCGACGACGGTAAGTTCTTTTTCATACTGAATGTTGCGGTAGGGGGGATCTGGCCCGGACCACCTGATAATACGACGGTTTTTCCGCAACAAATGCTCGTGGATTATGTGCGCGTCTATGCAGAACCGGCATCATAGATGACTGTGAAAGAGCCTGCAGCGGAGAGAGGTGGATGGAGTGTTCAGCTCTGAGGCGAGCTCAGCAGATACTGATACATGAAGTCTGAGGAGGGCAAATGTTTCTAATCTGGTGGATTATCGTCGGTCTGATTGCAGGCTGGCTAACAGGCAAACTGATGAAGGGCAGCGGTTACGGCGCGATCATGGATATCATTGTCGGAATCGCAGGCGCCATTGTTGGAGGCTTTATCATGCGCGCAGTTGGCTTTGCCGGCAGCGGTGGCATGATATACACGATCATAGTGGCGGTCATTGGGGCTGTAATCCTAACCTGGATTTTGAGGTTGATAACCGGCAGACGAGCAACGTAATAGTCAGAGGGCATGGCGGCCAAACATCAGGCAGTCATGCCCTATCTCTCCCGCAGCAGATTCCTGTTCACCGTCCACTTGAGCCAAATCCTCTCGCCCCGCGAGAGCTTTCGGAGAGTTCTTCTGCGACGGTCACTTCAAAGTGAGTGTTTGCCTGAAAGGGCGACATTTGTGCGATCTTATCTCCCTTATGAATGGGAACGCTGACGTCCGTGGATTCTAGTAACACATCTGTCATACAGCCCTCGGCATTGCGTACCGTTCGCAATGAGTAGCGAGGCTGGTTCACGTTGATAAGGCAAACAAGGATTTCTCCCCGATAGCCCGCATCAATGCGGCCTCCGGCATATGTGACGCCTTTTGCCGCCATGGAAGAGCGGTCCCCGAGGATAAAACCCCAGCCCGGCGGTCCTTCGATCGCGATACCGGTCCGAACCTTCACGGGGGTGCCCGGCTCCAGGATGATGTCTTCGATGGAATAGAGGTCAAAGCCCAGGTCGCTTCCAGCATGCACGACAGTTGGAACCCGGGCTTCAGGATGGAGAAGCTTTACTCTCAACATTCAGAAGATTGTATCGAGTTATTTTCCTGCTGCCTCTCTTTTCTGCTTTGCCCAGCGACGCTTCTGGGCTGCAGCGATGCGCTGCCGCGCTTCAGGGCTAAGGACGCGCTTTGCACGTGGTTTACCTCCGGAGAAACCGGTTGTCAGTCGGCCTCCCGAGCCTTGCAAGAGTTTGCGGACTTGCTGGAGTTTGCTGATTTCTTCATCGATTGCTGCGAGTATTTGCTCACGACTCATGTTTAGTTACATCCTTGTTGATTGATATGTAGTTTCAAGTAACGGGGAACAATTGAAGCAGGTCAACGACTCGTCACTTACGTTCAGGATACCCGCGATGTGGGGCATCGCAGCAATTCCCTAATTCCTATAAATTACTCAGGTAAGCCGCAGTTGTGCAAGGGAGGGGACCAGCCGGTAGTGGGTCAGTTTGGATTTCCACAGGCGGCTTTAGCATGACATCATAAGAGGCATGACGCAAGGCAAAGGAAAGCGTCCTAGCGACCCGAACCAACTTGCGCGCTGGGTTGTCGAAAAATCGACGGCGGAAGATGAGCCGGCGGTGGTTCCCGATAGCCTATCGCAGTATATGTCGGCAATGGGCCGGAAGGGCGGGAAGATCGGCGGCAAGCGCCGTTTGGTGACGATGACCCCAGCGCAGCGGCGCAAGGCCGCTCAGAAGGCGGCTAAGGCGCGCTGGGGGAAGAAGGAAACGCCATGAATCTCATACGGGGACGTGGCTGGCCCAAAAGAAAGTTCCCCGCTCCGGGTCAAAGAGATATGCTTTCCAGGGCGAGATTTTTCGCATTCTCCAAGCTATTCGAATCCTGCAAAAGCAATTTCGAGCGTCACGTTGTTACGGAGTCTGACAAAGCGCATGTCTATTCGTTAACCCGCAGGTTTATCAGAGAGGACATCGATGCGCGGGATCTCGTCGCTGGGGAAGATGAATTAACCAATGCCGTAGTTGACCAAGCTGTCGAGTTATTTCTGAAAATTTGAATTTGGGGCCGCTCATGGACTCTGAAGCGGAAAAAGTGCGAGCACATCTCGACGAGGTAGTGATTTACTTCCGAAAGCGGATTGCGGATTGGGAGGCATACGGAAAGCGGAGCCAAGCGCAGGCCCAGCGGTTAATCGACAGGAATAAAGAACTCACCGCTAGGGTTGCGGAATTGGAAGAGCAGTTGAGAAACGTTGTCCGCAAAGTGGAGCCCCATAACCAAAGGCTATTTCAATCGCCTAATCGCGGTGGTATAAAGAAAAGCAAATAGAAAACCCGCCTGCCAGGGCGGGTCATGAGTTCCTTGTATTCGACAATCCAAGGATAAGGTGGATTTGTGCGAAATGCAAGAACAACGTGAGAAAGCATGTTCTCTCGCCCTGCAGGTTGCTACTTTGCTGGCGGACTGCCCTAGAGGTATTGCCATAGACGCCATTGATATTGCGAGGATACTGTTTCGTCCTCCCGTCAATCGTGCTCAGGAAAGTCCCGACCCGGCCAGTCCCGTGAATCTGGAAGGCGTTCTTCAAGTGATTTGATCTGGTCCTGAATTCTGACGATTGACTCGTATACCCAACGATCAAATTCAGTCAGGAGTCGCGGATTGAAAGGCAATTTATTACTTGATGGTGACATAGTCCACTCTCTCTATTACTTAATGCCGGAATCATCATAGGATACGGCATTCAACCATTTACATCTTGACATGCTAAAGCGGCTTTGGCATAATCAAGAATATGAACTGCCTTGATGCCCAAACCCGCGCACAGGTCATCCGCTGTTTAGTGGAAGGATGCTCGATTCGTGCCACGGTTCGCATGACGGGCGTAGCAAAGAACACAGTGGTCAAGCTGCTGGCGGATATGGGCGAGGCGTGCGCAAACTTTCACGATCAGCACGTCCGCAATCTACGGGTGCGACGGCTTCAGTGCGACGAAATCTGGTGTTTCGTTGGCTGCAAAAAGAAGAATGCCACCGTAGAGCAGAAGGCCGAAGGTTGGGGAGATATCTGGACGTGGGTAGCCATTGATGCGGATTCAAAGCTGGTAGTCAGCTACTTGGTTGGCGGCCGGGACTCAGGATGGGCGCACGATTTCATGCAGGATTGCGCCAGCCGGATTCGTGGGCGCGTGCAGCTCACTACAGACGGCCACAAAGCGTACCTGGACGCCGTAGAAGATGCGTTTGGATTTGACGTGGACTTCGCCACACTCCAGAAGATTTACGGAGCGCCGACGCAGGAAGAACAGAGGCGCTATTCGCCGGCAAAGTGCATTGGCTGCGATATGAAAGCTGTCATCGGCAGACCGGACCCGGCGCACGTCAGTACGTCCTATGTGGAGCGCCAGAACTTGACCATGAGGATGCAGATTCGGCGCTTTACCAGGCTGACAAACGGATTCAGCAAAAAAGCCGAGAATCACGCGCATGCCGTCGCGCTCCACTACATGCACTACAACTTCTGCCGGGTTCACCAAAGCCTGCGCGTTACCCCCGCGATGGAGGCTGGCGTCACGGATCATGTGTGGTCCGTGGATGACTTGATTGTGCTGCTTCCTAAACCTACCGTTGGCCCATCGCGGATCGATCCTGAATTATTCAGGAAGGCCCTCGGGGAAACGGCCTAAGGCAGCTTTGGATCTCGCCTCGCGTATCTCATCCAACATCTGTTTGCTGCTGATGGCCTCGTGCCGCATTCTCTCGAAGTGCTCGGCCAAGGCAAAGTCCAAATCGCCGTTAGAAAGGCTTGGGGAGGCCAAAGCTTTCATTAGCTTCCAATCTCCCCGCCCCGCAGTCTTTAGAAAGCTATAACCGGGAAAAATGACCGAATCTGCAATTGATTCGACGCGCCCATCGTTGCAAAGCAGAATCATCTCCGCTTCGCCACCGCAGCTTTCGTCGTATTCAATGGCGCTCTCGACTGCGCACGACGCAACCAAAGCCGCTTCGTTCAGCGTGTCTGGGTTTCCGTTGGCTGCGGTGTACTGACGAATGATGTTGCGGCCAAGATAGCCTCCGGTTCCCAAGCATTCCCAAGTTCCTTGCGGCGAAGACAGCACCGTTTCCTTCGATACAAAGAGGGCCGTTTTGCCGCGGAGCCACACGGCTATCAGGAATTGAAAGAACGGTTGATTGGAGGGCCGGTCCGGGTGTGGAAAGATTTCATCGCGGTAGAACTCAGCGAGCGAAAATTCGGCACATTGGCGGATGCTCTCTATGGTGCTGGACGGGGAAAAGCATCGCTCAGCATAGGCCCAGCAGCGATCTGCAGAACTTCTGGAGAAATCGAGATCGACTGCGGTCATGGCGAAGGCCATAGCCAATTGAGCGTCCTCGCTGCGGTAGAACGCAAGCTTGCTTTCGTTCGTCTTTACGTCGGTGGAAACCTTAGTGTCGGCACACAGCAAAACGCCGTCTTCGCAGGAGAATCCAGCGGCAATCGTCATAGACTTTCTCCGGGAACTCGGAACCTTCCGAATCAGTCTATGCGTAGACTTTGGGGGTGTGTGGTTAAATCTGCGTTGCCCCGGAAATGGGATCGGTTTAGGTGAGGCCATTAGCCCACTCTCCTTCCTGTGGAAATCCAAACTGACCCATTACCGACCAGCCTGACACGCTGATTTGAACTTTTCAAAGCACGAAGGACGCCGGCACCTAAAGACATCCCAGGGCGATTCTCTAACTTTACAAAAGGCCGGGTTTGACTGAAGGGAGAGCTTTACCCGGTGATAAGCCTTAGACAAAAGTAAAGAGGGCATCCTTGCGGATGCCCTCTTTACTTTTGTGGCTGTGCTCAGGTTAAGGAAGGTAATAACGGAGGGAGGTCTCAAAGACATTGTCAGTACCTTTCGCTCCCCCGCCGGGGTTGGTTGTACCGCCAGTGCCCGACCAGAGGTCGCGCTCGAGATAGCTGTACTGCAGGCCGTAACGGAATACGCCCTTCGGGCCGTTGTAGAAGTTGTACCAGTAACCTGAGGTGAACTCCTGAACGTCCTTGTTGTTGCCTTTGCAGGTGCCGGTGGCGGCTGGAGAGTAGCTGCCTCCGGGAAGACCTTCCGTGGTGCAGCCGCTCATGGGTGTGGAGTAGAGGCCGTAGCCCGAAGCGCCGCCATCCAGGATGTCGCGGCCCACGTAGTCGCCGCCGTAGTTGAGGTAGATCGTGAGGCGCTTGATCGGGCTCGCCTCCACGGTGCCGAGTGCGGAGAAGGTGTGCAGCAGAGACATCTGGCCGTTTGAGTAGAAAGTCAAGTCCGCGATGGTCGAGTCGCCCATGCGGCCCGTGCCGTCGCCCCAGAGACCTTTCAGGCCGATGCTCAGCTTCTTGTGGGCCAGAGGCACGCGGAAGCCGCCGCCGATACCGCCGCCTGTGAGGTCGTCATTATAGGCCCCAGCGGAGCTGGGAGTTGCCGCCGTCGCGTTGGGATAGATGCGGTTGCGGAAGAAGCGCGCCACTCCGAAGAGTTCCCAGTGTCCCCAGCCAGGCTCCCATGCCATCTTGGCTACGATCTCAGGGGCGAGGTTAAAGGAGTAGTTTGCATTCAGGTTGTAGAGGCCGCCGCCGACCCCAGGAGTACCGAGGAACTGGTTGGTTGGGCTGCTGCCGCCGGGGAGAGCCTGATCGTTCTCCAGCGATGCGCCAATCCAGAACTTGTTGCCGAAGTCCTTGGTCACGCGGAAGCCATATTGCCGGTTCCATACGTAGCCGGCGGTGTACTGCGGGTCGATGGTGGCGGGCAGAATCTCGGTGCCGTTGTCGAGACCATGCGTGGTTTCCGTCGTGAGCGACCACATCTGACCGCCGCTGACATTCCAGCCATTGGTGAAGGCTGCGCGCGCCCAAAGCTGACGCTGGCGAACCGTGTAGCTGTTTGACTGGTTGTTATTGGAGGTTGGACCCGTGCCGAGCCAGTCCATCTCGTAGTAGCCGGTCATGGCGACGTTGTCGAGTTTGCCGGTTGCTTTGAGAGCGATACGCGACTGACGGCCTGACCCGAAGAACTCGCTCGTCTGTGCCTGACCGGAGTCCTGCAGCGGAATGCTGGTGAACGCCGTGTTGATGCCGCCGCCGGTTGCCGCGCTGCGATAGACAGTAGCGGCTTCAATGAAGCTCCCGTGCGGCGAGATGGTGACGCCTTTATAGTTGATGGCGTCAGGATGTTCAACCTGCTTGCGGAGCCTTGCCTGTTGCCTCCGGACTCCAGCAACCGCGCTTGTGGTACTGGTCTTGAGATCAGCGACTGCATTCTGCAGGCTGCTGACCGACTGGTTGTTTGCTTCCACCGCCGCCTGCTGAGACTGGGCGGCCTGTTGGGCCTGTTGCGCGGCGGCCTGAGCTGCAGCGGCATCCTGCTGTGCCTTTTGCAGTTCAGCGTCGCGTTCGGAAAGCTGTTGTCTAAGCGCATCAATCTGCGAACGCTGCGCGTTCATGTCTTCGCGAAGTTGCTCGATTTGTGACTCAACGGAAGGCCGTCTCTCAGTCCGACGGGTATGATGCACGGTCTTCCTAGTGGCTGATGTGCTCGCGCTATCAGTGGTCTGAGCGTTTCCCGCGGCAAGCGTGAAAACCAGCAGCAGACCTGCAGGCGCTTTCCATTTTGCGATCATTTTGCCTCTCTCTATTGTGTTTAAGTTGCTATCTCCAAGCACTTTTGAGACGCCGGGAGCCGTGGGTTAATTCATGTCCAAGCAAACATTTCCGGGCAGACGGCAACAAACCAACCACTTCCTGTACGGGGAGTACAAATAAGTGCTGCGCCGTAGGTTCACTCAATAGCGGTAGGCTCTCAGTTGAATGTGAATATTCTGCGAATACACGATGAATAACCTAATAAAGACAACGGTGTAAGCAGGTTAAAGGGGTGTTACAAAGGCAACGCGACGAAGCCCTCGGGCCATTGAATGGCGCAGCGGGGATGAAATTTGCGCTAGTTTACTGACGGACTGCCATGGCGGCGACGTAGGCTGCACCGAAGCCATTGTCGATGTTGACAACACAGACGTTGGGCGAGCAGGAGTTGAGCATGCCGAGCAAAGCGGCGACTCCTCCAAAGGCGGCGCCATAGCCCACGCTGGTTGGAACGGCGATGACCGGAGCCGCGACCAGGCCACCGACCACGCTAGGCAGCGCGCCCTCCATTCCTGCACAGACGATGACGACGCGGGCGCGGGAAAGGACATCGCTTTGGGATAGGATGCGATGCAGCCCGGCAACGCCGACGTCGACGATACGATCAACCTCAAGACCGAGATATCCGGCGGTAACGGCTGCTTCCTCCGCGACAGGCAGGTCACTAGTACCGGCGCAGACGACGGCGATCCGGCCAGCCGTGGGCTGCGGAGAAGCAGCGGACAAACCGATGACACGAGCCACCTGGTGGTATTCAGCGCCCGGCACAGCCTCCTTCACCGCTCCAAATGCATCAACACCGGCGCGAGTGGCGATTACACTGCCGCCAGTCTGGGCCATGCGGGCAAAGATATCGGCGACCTGCTCAGGAGATTTGCCCGCAGCATAGATGACCTCGGGCAGGCCGAGGCGCAGGCTGCGGTGGTGATCGATTTTGGCGAAGCCGGTGTCCTCAAAGGGCAGGCGGGAAAGCCGGGAAAGGGCGTCCGCAGGAGTGGTTTCTCCGCTCTGGATGCTTTCAAGAAGTTGAAGAATGGAGTCTGGGGTCATGCGTGGGTCCGCGTGGAGAGTTGGTTGTTCAAATTCGGCGGGAGGATCATGGCACCCTCGATCGTAACTCGGCATGCGCTTGGGGGGCGAATCCAGAGTTTTCATAGTTGGCCGTGCGCATCTTGAAACGGTAAGGTAATAAGGATGGATGTTTTCGAGGTACATCCCCCGCTTACGGCTGAAGAACGGGCAGAAAAGCGAAAGCTGATCGTGCGGGATTTCATTGCACTCTTCACTTTGACCCTAATTACAGTAATGATCGGGGTCCTTACGTATTTCCTGTTCGCCTCATTCGCGCGACATCGCGACGTTCTGGCGCGACGCTGGCGGGCAGTGGGGGAGCGCGAGCTGAGTAGAGGACATCCGGATCAAGCCATTAACGCCCTGCGTTCCGCACTGCAATACGCGCCAGGTCAACGGGACCTTGAAGTAGAGCTGGCAATGGCGCTGGCCGCGGACAACCGGGATCTGGAAGCAACGGCATACTTTAACTCACTGCTTGAAACACAGCCCGGTAATGGGATGATCCACCTGCAACTGGCGAGACTGGCGGCCAAGCAGGGCAATGCGGAACTGGCCGAGGAGCACTACCAGCGGGCGCTGGATGGAACATGGGTGCGGAACGGCTATTTGGAGCGTTTGTCTGTGCGATTGGAGTTGGCGGGGTATCTGATCAGCCGAAAGGACTACGGGCGAGCGCAAACTGAACTGAGAACGGCTTCTAGCAACGCTCTGAATATGCCCGAAAAGCAAATAGAGATTGCCGGGCTGATGGAGCAGGCGCAGGATCCAACGGATGCGCTGGAGATCTATCGTGCGCAGATGCGGCACAGAGGCTCATCCATTGAAGCATATGTAGGGGCGGGCAGAACCGCATACGCACTTGGACAAATTGAACTGGCCAACCAGGCGCTGGAGCGCGCGGTGAGCCGACCAGACTTCGCGAACCTAAGCGATGCAGATCGAAAATACGTCGACCAGTTGCTGTCTGATTCTGGGAGAATCCTGGAGCTTTATCCTGATCCCAACTTGAGTGTGCGAGCGCGGGCCGAGAGGATTGCGAATGATATCAACATTGCGCGCGCGCGGCTCACAGCGTGTTTTGCGAGCGCCAATGCTTCCGGCGAAATGGCTGACCTCCAGGGTCAGTGGCAGAAGATTCCTGCCAGGCTTTCCGTTCGCATGCTGGAGCGAGATCCACAACTTGAGCAGACTACGATGAGCCTTGTGTACGAAACCGAAGAGCAGACGGCCCAAGTTTGCGGAGCACCTACCGGGGACGATGCGCTTCTATTGAAGATTGCGCAGGCCCCCCAGGCGGTGCAACAACAATGACAGGGAGCAAGTTACGCAGCTTTTTCGGCGGCCGTAATGGCGGGCAGGCAATCAGCCCGCAGGAGATCTCAAAGGTTGCGCCGACCCGGGACGAACGGCTTTTCCTAGTCCTATCCATATTTATTGGCGTGATCTCCGGGCTGCTGGTGGTCAGCTTCCAGGTGGCAATTGACTGGATCAAGATCCTCACGCTGGGTTCCGCGCCGCACGCAGGACAATACCGGCTTTTGTTCGTGCCGGCGATTGCGGGGCTTCTGGTTGCGGCCATGGTGCTGTGGTTCTTCCCGGCCGCCCGCGGCAGCGGAGTGAACCAGACGAAGGCAGCCTTCTACATCTACAACGGGTATATATCCTTCAGGACGGTCGTCGGAAAGTTCATTACGTCGGCTTTGGCGCTCGGCGCAGGACAATCGCTAGGCCCTGAAGATCCTTCGCTCCAGATCGGCGCCGGGGTAGCATCTATTATTGCGCGCAAACTGGGGTTATCGAAGCAGAAGTTACGCGTTTTTGCTCCAATCGGCGCGGCGGCGGGACTTGCCGCTGCCTTCAATGCGCCGATTTCGGCGATTCTGTTCGTAATTGAAGAGGTGATTGGGCAGTGGAGCGCGTCTGTGCTGGGCTCGATTGTCCTCGCCGCAATCTCGAGCGTTGTTGTCGAACGCCGGTTTATGGGCGCGGAGCCAAGATTCCGCATTCCGGCGGTTACGCTGCGCGACAACCGCGAGCTTGTCGCTTATGCGATTCTGGGCGTTATCGGAGGAGTCATTGCGTTTGGGTTTTCTCAGGCGCTGGGCTACCTCCGTCCCAAACTTCGAGCTATGCCCAGGTGGACGCACTACCTTCAGCCGGCGGTAGCAGGCCTGCTGGTGGGAGTTTTTGGTTTCTTCGGTTTTCCCCAGGTGATGGGCGTCGGCTACGAGATCATGGACCAGGCGATGCATGGGCAGTTTGCCTGGAAGTTTCTTTTTGCTTTGGCGATCTTCAAGTTGATTGCGACCACGTTGTCCTTCTCGAGCGGAACCCCGGGCGGTATGTTTGCCCCGACGATGTTTATCGGCGCAATGCTGGGCGCTGGAGTGGGATCGTTTGAGAAGATTTTCTTTCCGCATTTGGCGGGGACGGTTGGTTCCTATGCGCTTGTGGGCATGGGGGTGCTGTTCGCCGGGTTCCTGCGAGCGCCGTTAACGTCCGTGTTCATGGTGCTTGAATTGAGCGGGAACTACTCGATTATTCTGCCGGTCATTCTGGCGAATACGATTGCATATTTGATAGGACGGGCCCTGCAGCCGGTGCCGATATTCGAGGTGTTTACCCATCAGGATGGCCTTGACCTGCCGTCGCTGGAGGAGCAACGCGAAGAGACACCATTGCATATCGAGGACGCTGTGCAGCCGCTCAGCGTGCCGGTGGTTCGGGGCGTGGATACGATCGCGCAGGTGTCTTCGGCGGTTGCCGAGGCGCGCGTGTCAGCATTCCTGATCCAGATGCCGGACACCTCGTGGTACGCAATGACGGTGGATGAACTGACAGCGGCCGGAGCGGCCCTGACTCCAGAGACGCCTGTTGAAAAGGCGGTGAAGGCGGACCGTGTGCCGATGCTGTTTCCTGATCTACCGCTGGACAGCACCCTGCCTTGCTTCCCGCGCTGGCCACTGCTGCCGGTGCTGAATCGAGCGAGCCGGGGGACGCTGGAGGGCATTATTACGCTCAATGGAGTATTGAAGCGCTATCAGTCAGTCTAATTCCTGCTTTGCCAAAAGACCTAAATCACTATAAAAAGGCCGAATGGTGTATGAATCGGCTCGCGTGAAATGCTGACACTCTATCAAAGGCTCGTGCTAGGCTGCCTGCTGCTGATCGCCGTGGTTACGGGCGTCAGTCTTCTGGTTCGAGACTCGTTTGTCGAGCTGGCAGGGCTGGATGCGTCGCGCCACAGGGCGGACGTGGCTTTGTCGTCGCTGGCGGCGGTGCGCGCCTCGCTGGCAAGAGAAGAACTGACGGCTGCACAGGCAGCAAGCGAGCCCTGGTTTCGCAGACAGTTTCCCGTATTGGCGCGCAATACGCAGAGTCTGCTTGAGGCGGCGACGATTGCTGTGAGCAATTTTGACCCGACGATTCCGGTGAGCGCGCTGGAGGCCGAACACGCCCGGATAGTGGCGCACGAGAGAGAGGACTTCAGCGCACTGGCGGGACAGCTGGAAGACATGAACACGGAGCTGGAACGGGTCTATGGCACGCTGAAGAGCCGCCATGATGCTGTAGCGACCGGGCTGCAGAGCCGGCAGGAGTGGCTGCGGGCGCGGCTGATCAGCATTTGCGGACTCAGCATTGCTGTGGCGATGGTAATTGCCGCGCTCATGGTCTTTTTTGTTGTCACGCCGATTCGGCAGACGGCACGGGTGGCGCGGCGGATTGGCCAGAATGACTTGCAGCAGCGGGTGGAGTGGCGGCACAAGGACGACCTGGGAGCTATAGCCACGGAGCTGAATCGACTGTTGCTGAAGTTGCGGGAACTGAGCGACAGCGAAGCGGGACGGCTGCAGATGGAGCACCACCTGAGCGATGCCGTGGTGCAGTCAATGTTTGAGCCGGTGATTGTGACGGACTCAAAAGGGGGAGTGTTGAAGCTGAACCAGGCGGCGATGGAGCTGCTGGGCGCAGGGCCTGCGGACCGGATGGTTCTGGCGAATACGCCGGGCGGCGAGAGGATTCTGAGCGCGGTACGCATGGCAGTGTCACTGCAGAGGGCGACAACGGGGGAAGGCGAGGCCGCGTTGCTGCCGATTCAGATTGGGAAGGCCAAACGAAGCTACCGGGTGAGGACAACACCCATTCGAGACAGCGAGGCCAAACTGCTGGGCGCGGTGACGGTGCTGGAAGACGTGACCGAGCTGCAAGAGGTGGACCGCTTCAAGACCCGGTTCCTCTCCGTAGCGTCGCAAAAGCTGCGCGATCCACTGACGCGTCTACGAACCGCGCTGTACGCGCTTTCCCGGGGCCATGGCGGCGAACTGCGTCCGCTGCAGGCGGAGCTGGTGACGGGCGCGGAGCAGGAAGTCGAGCAAATGACCGATCTGATGGCCGATCTGATTGAGATCGGTGAGCTGGAGACGGGCCGCAGGGAGATGAAACTTGAACGGGTCCGCCCGATTGACGCGCTGCGGGACGCAGTGACCAGGCACAGAGATTGGGCATACAAGAAGAGGATTGATCTGAACATTCGGGCATTCGAGGACCTGCCGCCGGTGGAGGCGGACCGCAGGGCGCTGCGCAACATTCTGGACAACCTGCTAACGAATGCGCTGCACTTTACACCATCGGGTGGGAGTGTGCTGGTTGAGGCTACGGAAATCAAGGACGCCGTGCAGTTCTTTGTGCGGGACACGGGGCGCGGGATTGAGCCGGAGCGGCTGCCGGGAATCTTCGGTCGATTTTCAGGCGGCGCGGGCGAAGGAGACGCCGCAGGGGCGATATTGGGCACGGGTCTGGGACTTGCGCTGGTGCGACGGCTGACAGAGCTACTGGGCGGGCAGGTATCTGTAGAGAGCAGGATGGGTCAGGGCTCTGTCTTCAGCTTCACACTGCCGACGGCGAGCGCGGTGGAAGGACGCCACCCGGTGGAGATTGGATGATGGCAGAATTGACGGCGGCAAGATCGACTCCGGCGAGGCTGCGGATATACATTGGCGCAGCCGCGGGAGTTGGAAAGACGTACCGGATGCTGGAGCAGGCGCATCTGCTGCGGCGGCAGGGCGAGGACGTCGTTATTGGCCTGATTGAGACACATGGCCGGACCGAGACTGAGGCGAAGATCGGCGATCTGGAGATTATTCCGCAGAAGGAAATCCCATATCGGTCGGTGAAGCTGCACGAGATGGACCTGGACGCGATCCTGGCGCGGAAGCCGGGAACGGTGGTGGTGGATGAGCTGGCGCATACGAATGTTCCGGGGTCACGCAACCGGAAGCGCTATGAGGACGTGCTAGAGCTGCTGGACGCGGGGATCAATGTGATGACCGCGGTGAACATTCAGCATCTTGAGACGCTGAATGATGCGGTTGCACGCTCGGCCAGCACGCAGATTCGGGAGACGATTCCAGACAGCTTTCTGCGGCGTGCGGATGAGGTGGTGAACGTCGATGTACCGATCGACGAGCTGAGGGCGCGGTTGAAGGCGGGGAAAATTTATCCGCCAGAGAAGATTGAGCAGGCGCTGGGGAATTTCTTCCGCAAGGGGAACCTGACGATGCTGCGCGAGTTGGCGCTGCGAACTACGGCGGAGCAGGTAGGTGTCGCGGCGTCAGAGTATCGCGTGAAGCAGGGGCTGGAGCAGGCTCCGCTGCCGGAGAAGGTGATGGTTGCCCTCTCAGCGCGGCCCGGGACGGTGCGACTGCTGAGGACCGGAGCGCGCATTGCGGGGCGGCTGGCTACAAACTGGTACGCAGTGCACGCGGAGACTCCCGAGACCGAGAAGCGGCACGGAGACGAAGAGAGCAAGAAGCGGCTGGAAGAGTACAAGCGCATGGCGCGGGAGCTGGGCGCACATGTGGTGACGCTGAAGGGCAAGAATACGGCGGATACGCTGATTGACTTTGCGAAGAAAGAGAACATCTCGCATGTGGTTTTTGGACAGTCGGCACGGAACCGGCTGGACATTTTGATGCACGGGTCGATTCTGAACCGGTTCCTGAACGAGATGCGGAACACGACGGTGCAGATTGTTCCGATGAGCCGGGACAAGGACGGCAAGGAGAAGGGCTGAAAGACCCTTGGCGGAATGGTGAAGCCGCTCTTACGAGCGGCTTATCTTTTGCTTGAGTGCCGATGCGAGGTCTGGAATCGCGACGTCTTCACTGGTTGAACCGGCGCGGGTGACGAGCTCGGCCTTGCCCTCGGCAACTTTCTTGCCGACGTTGACGCGGTAGGGGATGCCGATGAGGTCGGCGTCCTTGAATTTGACTCCGGCGCGCTCCTCGCGCTCGTCGAGCAGCACGTCGAAGCCGGCGGCTTCGAGGGCTTCGGCGATTTCAGTTCCGGCCTTGAGCAGAGCCTGGTCGGCGACGTTGGTGATGGTGACGACCACATCGAAAGGCGCAATGGAGGGCGGCAGCCAGAAGCCATTGGCGTCGTTGCTTTGTTCAATCGAGGCGGTGAGGATGCGCTCGATACCGATGCCATAGCTGCCCATGATGGGCGTGACCTCTTTGCCGTTGGGGTCGAGAACGCGCGCGCCCATCATGTCGGTGTAGCGGTAGCCGAGCTTGAAGATGTGTCCGATTTCGACAGCCTTGGCGACCTTGAGCGCCGCGCTGGTCTTTAATCCGCACTGGGGGCAGGTTTCGCCTTCGGCGACATTGCGGATGTCGGCAGCGAGGGTCCAGGTGAAGTCGCGGCCGGGCGTGACGTTGCGGTAGTGGTAGTCGAGTTTGTTGGCTCCAGCGACGAGGTTGTGGCGGTTTTCGAGGCCGTGGTCGAGGATGACGTTCACGCCGCCGTCGTAGAGCACCTTGGCTGGAGTGACGCCGATGGGGCCGAGGTATCCGGCGGGGCCGTGGAAGTACTGCTCCAACTCGTCGGCCTGCATGGGACGGAGCTCACTACCGCCAACCTGCGAGAGCATCTTGGTCTCGTTGACGAAGTGGTCACCGCGCAGGAAGGCGACGAGCGGGTGCCACGCGGTTTCTTTGCCTTTGCGAATCTCGACCATGTAGGCTACGGTCTTGATGTCCTGTGAGGCATGGATTTTGAAAAATTCCGTGACGTCGGCGATGGCGGCCTTGCTGGGGGTGTGAATGAGCTCCGGTTTGCCGTCGCCGGTGGGCGCGAGGTCGTTGACGGGCGCGAGGAGCGAGGTGGCCTTCTCCATGTTGGCGGCGTAGCCACACTGGGCGCAGCTGGCGATGAGGTCTTCGCCGGCGTCGGTGTAGACCATGAACTCCTGCGATTGCGAGCCGCCCATAGCTCCGGAGTCGGCCTCGACGGCGACGAAGCTGAGGCCACAGCGGGTGAAGATGGCGCGGTAGGCCTGGTCGTGCAGCTTGTAGCTTTTGTCGAGTCCGGCTGCATCAAGGTCGAAGGAGTAGCTGTCCTTCATGATGAACTGGCGGACGCGGAGCAGTCCGGACTTGGGGCGCGGCTCATCGCGGTACTTGGTCTGGATCTGATACCAGATTTGCGGGAGCTGCTTGTAGCTGCGGAGCTCCTTGCGGGCGATGTCGGTCATGACCTCTTCGTGGGTGAAGCCGAGAGCCAGCCACGCACCTTTACGGTCCTGCAGGCGGAACATATTTTGACCGATGGCGGTCCAGCGGCCGCTCTGCTCCCAGATTTCGGAGGGCATGATGCCAGGGAGAAGGAATTCCTGTCCAATTTTGTCCATCTCGCTGCGGACGATGCGGACGATCTTGTTGATCGAGCGCTGGCCGAGGAAGAGATAGGAGTAGATTCCGGCGCCGAGCTGACGGATGTATCCGGAGCGGAGCAGGAACTTGTGGCTGGCGACTTCGGCGTCTGCCGGGGCCTCGCGTAGGGTGGGAACAAAGAGCCGGGACCAACGGTGCATAAATGATTGCTTTCAGTAGATTTTCTGCCCAGGGAGGGCGGGATTTGTGATGCGAAAAGGTTATTTTACCGGATGGAGGCGGAGGGTAGGGGCGAGAAGCGGTTGGCGAATGGAGGATGAGCGGGAGAGGGTTAGAAAGAAGGAGCGCGTAGCGGAACAGATATCAAACTCTCTGCCCACACAAGCCAAAACCGGCTCTGCCCACACAAGCCAAAACCGGCTCCGCCCACACAAGCCAATGGCAGGCTTGCGTGGGGTATTGGCGGGATTTTGACGAGCAGGCGGGAAGCCTACTTGTCGAGCGAGTAGATGACGTTGATGACGGTTTCGACCTGGACTGGCTGTCCTTTGAGCAGATACGGCTTGTATTTCCACTGCCGGACGGCAGTGAGTGCGGACTGTTCGAGAATCGTGGGGCCGGAGACGGCCTTGAGGTCTTTGATGGTTCCGTCCTTGCCGATGAGGGCATGGAGGACGACCAATCCCTGTATTCTTTTCTTCTTGGCTTCGACTGGGTACTTGATCTGCGGGCCTCCGATGCGGTTTCCGGCCATGACATGAGCGGAAATGGTTACGGGAGCGGATGGATTTGATGTTTTGGAGTCAGCGTTTTGAGATGGTGTATTGACGTGCACGGCAAGCGCCATACCCGACGCGCAGGTAGCAAATGCAAACACAGCGCAGAAGGTGATGACGGCCAGACGGCGCACGCCCGTAAGGCGATGCTTCTTCTCGGTGAGGTTCATGAGTCTCCTTTCAAATTTGCCGGCGTCAAAGATGCCGATGGCATTGGCGATTCGAGCAGGTCGACCCACGATGAGCAGGTTGGCCAGCCGCAGGAGCGATTGCGTGTACTGCCGCTGTCCGCTGGCTTCAGCCGCGATTTGGTCGCAGACGAGCTCGCGAGTCTCAATGACTTTCTCGCGCGTAAGCCAGAGCAGAGGATGGTAGCTGACGGGCAGGGCGAAGAGCTCGTAGAGCAGGTTCTTGAGAAAGTCGTTGCGGCGGATGTGCGCGAACTCGTGCGCGATGAGGGCGGGGAAGTCGTCCTGCAAGAAATGCGACAGCGTAGCGGCGGGCAGCAGGATGAGGCGACGCGAAAATCCAAGGGTAACCGGACCGGCGATGCGTGAGGAAGCGGCGAGCGATGCTCCGGTGATGCCGAATCGCTCTGAGAACAGCCGCCAGCAATCCGCGGCGGGTGCGGGGAGGGCGACTTCGACGGCTTCGGTGCGCAGGGCGCGGAACTTTGTCCAGCGCCAGAGGAAACGGACGACCAAGTAAGCGCAAACCGCGAGGTAGGCGAGTGTGGCAAATGCGGGCAGCCATGCGGGAAGGATGTTGGGATTAACGGCAATGCCCGGGCCAGTGATTATCACAGCGCGGGCATGTCCAGCGACATGCGTAGCTGTGCTCCAGTACAGGAGCGCGGTAAACCATTGACGCGGGATGAGGCAAAGCGCGGGGAGCAGGCTTTGAAGCACGAGGACAACGACCCAGACGCGGTGCTCGGCTGCGGGGCCGGCGGAGCGGAGGGTTCGCGCGATGAGCCAACTGGCGGCGAAGAGAAGCGGAGCCTGCCAGAGAGAATTCAGAAGGTAGGACAAAATCAACGATTGAACGGGATGCATGGCTATTCCTCCTCTTCCTGTTTGCTGTTGAAGCGCCGGGTCAGCGCGGCAAGTGTTTGCGGATCGATCTGGCGGTTCTTGAGCAGGCTCATGACCAGTTCCTCGCTGGAGCCGCCAAACATGCGGTCAATCAGCTCACGAACGCCCTGGCGGAGGGCGCGGTCCTCGGTGATTTTGGCGGAGTAGAGGAAGGCTCGACCCTGGAGACGGCGGCTGAGCTTGCCTTTGCGCTCGAGGATGTTCATGACGGTCTGCACGGTGGTGTAGGCGAGTGGCGGATCAAGCTCGGACTGCACATCGGCCACGTTGCTGGGGCCGCGTCTCCAGATGATCTGCATGATTTTGAGCTCGAGGTCGCTGAGGGTGGTTTTGTTGGATTTTCTGGCCACGGATTCTCCTAATCGATTAGGAGAATAGACCGGCCGGTTCGGACTTGTCAACTAATTAATTAGGAGATAAGGCCAGTTGTAAGGCGGCCAGTTCAACTGCGGTCAGACAAAAGGGCAGCCAGCGGGAAAGCTTCAGTATTGCGCCGTTCCGCTGATATAGGCTTCGAGATGCGAGATGGTTTCCTTCTGGGCGGTGATCATCCAGTTGACGAGGTCGCCGATGGAGACCATGCCGACGACGCGGCCGCCTTCGACGACGGGCAGATGGCGGATACGCTTTTCAGTGACGAGATGCATGCACTCCTCGACAGTGTGCGAAGGGGTGACAGTGATGACGGGTGAACTCATGATTTCGGTGACAGGCGTGTCCTTGGAGGAGCGGCCCTGGAGAATGATTTTGCGGGCGTAGTCGCGCTCGGAAACCATGCCGACGAGGGTATTTCCGTCAAGGATGGGCAGGGCGCCGACCTGTTTTTCCGCCATCATGACGATGGCGTCATAGACTGACGCGGAGGGCGTGAGCGACCAGACCTGCGAGCCCTTGTTGCCGAGAAGAGAGCCGATTTTGCCAGCCAGTTCCATAGGGTCCTCCGATTGAACTGGGCATCATAGGCCCGGCAGGAGAGGGGAGTCAATGGAGCGGTTCGCCCGGTCTACGGATTGACTTGCAGCGGATGAACATCGGGCCGGGGAGAAATGTCGGAGTTGATTTTTACGCCGAGTCCGTTTTCGTAATAGTTGTGATGGGGGCCGGTGAAGACTTTAAATTGCGTGCCGGTAGCGGGGTCAGTGACGTTGGTCTGGTTGTTGATGATGTCGTCCCAGCTTGAGAACTGCTGTTGCTCCGCATGCTGGTGCGCATAGTAGCTGGAGACCTGCTGGTTGAGGGACTGCGTGAACTGTTCGTGGAACTGCTGCATTTGCTGCATGAAATGCGCGAAGCCCTCGCGGATGTGCTGGAGGCCGATTTGCGTGAGCCGGTTTTGATAGGCGACCCATTGCGGGTTTTTCTGCCATGAGTCGATCACGTGTTGCGTCATGGCCTGGGCCTGTGCACAGCGGTCAGGTGTGCAGAGAATGCTTACCGCCTGCGCGATCCAGAAGGCATAACCCTGGCCCTGAAAGAGCGCGTTGCGCGTGAAGACGGTGGCGATGAGCCGACCGTCGGTGGTGATACAGGTATAGGAGACTGAGCCGTCTGAAGCACGTGCTTGCGGGTCGCTCCAACTGGCGGGCAGGGTGGGCGACCAGGACGCGGCGGCGGGGAATTGGTGTTGCTCAGCGTTGACAATTCCGTATCTCTTTCAAGTGTCTTTCATGTCTCCACGAAACGTGGTGCTGGCAGCACTCGATCGTGCACGCTTCATCGCCAGCGGCAGAGCCAACAATCGCTATTTCGAAAGGCCAGTTATCGCATCAGTAATTTTTCAAGACAAAAATTTTCTTGACATGAATCGTGACACCTGGAATAGCATATTTATCAAAAGCATATTTATCCCTGTCGCATCGCGCTTGAGAATCTGCCATGTTTGCATGTGCGGACCCGCGATCTCGCGATTCTATTGTTTTGCTCAGTTGAGCGTGGCACGAAGTACTTGACCTGAGCGCAGCAATGTAACAGTGAGGGTGCCAAATGATCCCAGCAAGGCCAATATCGACCTTAACGAGAAAACTTCGCGCTTCCGGTTTGGGCTGGTCGCGTAGACATGATCGCGCGATGAGCGAAAGAGGTTCAGCCCTCGTTGAATTCGCGTTGGTCCTCCCGATGTTTCTGCTCCTTGCGACCGGCATGGCCAGCTTTGGCATCGCTCTGAACAACTATTTAGAGCTGACGAACGCGGTAGCGATCGGCGCGCAACAGCTCGCCGTCAATCGCAGCAATACCACCAATCCCTGCCAACTTGCGGCCCAGGTGGTTTCAAACGCGGCGCCGTTCCTCAGCCAGAAAAGCATCGATTTTACCTACGTGCTGGATGGCGTAAGCTACGGGCCGTATTCCGGCGTGACTGCCTCGACATGCAGTAGCACCAGCACAAGCACGGGCGCGGCCGGAGATCTGGTTGAGCAGGAGCCGGCGGAGGTCATGGCCACGTATCCCTGTACGCTCGCCGTCTACGGCGCGAATATTATCCCCGGCTGCACAATGCACGCGCAGGTAACGGAGATAGTCCAATGAAACAGAACATCGTTCGTTTTTTGGAGAGGATGACTTTTGACCAGAGTGGGCAAGCGCTGATTCTTATGGCCGGTATGATGCTTGGGTTCATCGGCCTCGTCGGCTTTGTGGTCGATGTCGGCGATCTTTATTTCAGCTACCAGGAGCTTCAGGCCTCGACCAATGCAGCGGCCCTGGCGGGAGCGGCGGGGTTGTCCACATCGGGCAATCTGGCCTTGTCAGAGGCCCAGGCGTACAACTCCCAGGCCGGGGACAAAAACCAGTATGGCAATCTGAATGTCACTAGCTACACCGCCACGCTCGGCTGCGTTTCCGCAGCGGTAGCTGCCAATGTCCCATGCGTCAATACCGGGTTGTCGTCGGGGGCCAGTACTGCCAATGCCATCCAGATAAAGCAGACAGCAAGGGTCAGGACCTATTTCATGGCCGTGCTGGGTACCCCATATGTCGACCTGACGACAACGGGGACTGCGCTCATGCAGGGCGGTACGGGCTCTCCGTTTAACATCGCCGTAGTCCTCGACATTACAGCGTCGATGAGCACGACGGACCAGAACTGCGGCAGCTACACCTACACCACTGGAAGTGGGCGTCACCAAAGGACGGTGACGGGATACTATTCCCGGCTCCAGTGCGCGGAAAACGGCGTCCAGCAATTCCTGGCCGGCATCCATCCTTGCGCGACAAGCGGTTGCGGCGGCTCTGCCAGCGGCGCCAGCTACGATTACACCAACGCAGTCGATGAAGTCAGCCTCTTTACCTTTCCAGAGCCGGCGAACAGCACCACGGCGGAAGATGACTATAACTGCACAGGGGATAATCCTCAAATCATTCCCTACACGTTTCCCTCAGCGACTGCGACCAGTTATAGCTATTCAAGCAGCGGCAGTGGAGGTGATTACCAGATCACGCCCTTTATGGGCAACTATCAGACCGTGAATTCCTCGGGAGACGCAACCGGTTCTCTCAATACCAACTCGAGCGCATATATTCCTCTCGCGGTCGGGGCGAGCAGCTCCTGTCCCGCCATGGGCTCTCCTGGTGGCGAAGGCACCTACTATGCCGGCGCCATTTATGCCGCGCAGGCCGCGCTGACCGCCCAACAGGCTGAGGAGCAGTCGAGCGGCCAGCAGGTGAAGAACGCCATGATCATCGTCAGCGACGGAGACGCAGGTTCCAAGCAGTCCCAAATGGCGTCCAGCGCCGGGAGCAACGGCCTCTACCCCTCCTACAACGACCAATGCCAGCAGGCGATTACCGCGGCCCAGGCTGCCACTGCGGCGGGCACAACTGTGTATACGGTGGCCTACGGCTCTCCGGACAGCGGATGCTCATCGGATGGCGGCAGCCTTACCGCTTGCGAAACGATGCAGCAGATGGCTTCGAATCCCGGCACTTTCTATTCGGATAACAATCAGAGCGGTACCTCAAGCAATTGCTATTCTGAGAATGCGCCGGCGGATCTGGCGGATATTTTCTCCGCACTTGTGGGGCGGTTCACCAACACACGCCTCATCCCAAACGGTACCTTCTCGTCATCCTGACGGGATGCAGCCTCTAACTAGACCGGGGTTCCATGCCACACGTGGAACCCCTTTCGTTTCAGCACGGAATGCGTCTTTCAGAGTCTGCGGATGGGAGTGTTCAGGGTGTTCCTGGTTCCGGCTCAAGGTGTCCATCTCTTTATGGTTTGGGGGGTGGATTGCCGGAGACGTAACGACGGTGCGTGGCGGTTAGTATCTTTGCCGTTTGCACGGAGCCTTCTTTGAGCGTCCCGGTTGGGCAAACGCGGAAATCAGCGTAGAGGTCGACAAAGGTGGCCGGAGGGGGATAGTTTTTCTTTTCCGAGGGCGGGACGCCTTCTTCGAGCCACTTCATGACCCTGTCCCATGAGGTTTTGTCGGGCTCAAACTCGTGGTGCGTGCCGATCTGCCATATCCTGAGCTGGCCGTCTCCGGCGTAATAGTGGGCGCGGCCGTGGATGGTCACGCAGTTCTGAGCGACGCAGAACGAACATCCAGCAAGAAATGAGAGGCAAAGCAGAGCGAGAAGGCGCATGGTGTCCTCCTGATGAGCAGGGATGAATGAATTATGCACAAAATTTTGGCGAGGTGAGGTGGGAGGTTGTGACGTGCTCCCGGAAAACTCTACCAGTTGAAGCTGGAGTTCTCTCGTAATCTAAGCGAGGGAGCTGAGATGAAGAAGAGCCGGTATACGGAAGAGCAGATCATCGGGATTTTGAAGCAGCACGAG